>Ga0209450_10000024_pt1 | contig 123565 bp, 115 predicted proteins | sample FrelakmetLWP11LW_FD_187149 | JGI IMG/M metagenome (GOLD analysis project Ga0209450, IMG submission 187149) | Freshwater lake sediment microbial communities from the University of Notre Dame, USA, for methane emissions studies - LWP11 LW (SPAdes)... | ecosystem: Environmental > Aquatic >... | reverse complement strand
TGGACATCCTTTTTGCCTTAAGTTAACGCGTATGCCCTGAAGGGGGTATGTTATTTATCACAAATTATTAAACAATAATTATCCTTTTTTGTCGTATTTTTGTTTACAAATAGCCACTTACAAAATACTTGCCTATGAAAGTTGACAAGATTTTTATTTTTTTAGGGCTTATTTTATTTTCCACTATCCTCACCTGGATATCATCCTGCACACACAAAGCTGATTTAGAAAATATTCAGGAGGTATGTTTTGAAAAAGATGTTCTTCCTATCTTTCTTAACAGTTGCGCAATTTCAGGCTGTCACGACGGAACAGGAGAATCAGATCTGCTTCTTACAGGCTATGTTCCAATCAGTCATGCAGTGGACCCTGGTAAACCTTACTCCAGTGTTATTTATAAGGCAATAACTGCAACCATGGGTGAAAATAAAATGCCTCCCGACCGGCCACTCTCACTGGAAAAAAGGATGATTATCAGATTATGGATCGAACAGGGATCCATGCTTACAACCTGTTCGGACACATCAGGTCAGAATAATGGATATGTAAATCCCCTTGCCTGCTTTTCGCGTGATATACTCCCGGTGCTCACTTCCAAATGTGCCACGTCAGGATGCCATGATCAGGTAACTCATCGGGAAGGATATGTCTTTTCAAGTTACAGTTCAACAATGACCGCTGTTACTCCAGGTAATCCGTCAAATAGCAAGCTATATGAAGTCATCAAATATGCATCGGGGGAGGAAAAAATGCCTCCGTCAGGAAGTCCGCAGCTTGTGTCGGCAGAGATCGACTCTATAGCATCCTGGATACGCCATGGAGCCCTTAACCAGTATTGCGGCGAATTATGTGATACAATAAATCCCGTTACATTTTCAGGAACAATCTGGCCAATTATGCAATCTTCCTGTTTGGGATGCCACAGCGGCAGCTCTCCCTCGGGCGGCATTGCACTCGCGAATTACACAAATGTGGCAGCTGCAGCATCAAATGGATCGCTCATAAATTCACTCAGAGGAAACGGCGTGACAAAGATGCCGCTCGGAGGTTCTTTCTCGGTATGCAGAATACGGCAGTTTGAGATCTGGGTAAACAACGGATATCTTAACAATTAGCAGAGTATCTCATGAAACACTTGCCTTTATCTATTGTAACATTTATTACAATTCTGTTTCTTGCCTCTTCGTGCTATTATGACAATGAAGAGGCATTATATCCTTCACTGAATTCTTCCTGCGATACAACCAATGTGACATTCAGTGGCAAAATAGCACCGATGCTTGCCGGAAACTGTCTTTCGTGCCATTCAAATGCCGTTGCAGCATCGGTAGGTAACAATATAAAACTCGAGAATTATGCTGACGTAAAATCCAGAATAACAGCTATTTCGGGATCTATCAAACAGAATGGCAGCTATTCGTCAATGCCAAAAAACGGCGGTAAGCTGAATACATGCTTAATAAATCAGTTTGATATCTGGGTTACAAAAGGAGCCCTTAACAATTGAAATTAATAAAAACAGACATGAGACGTAATTTCTCCATCCTGGTGTTGATTATTTCAATTGGATTAAACCCGGGTATTGTTTTCGGGCAGGATGATCTTCTTGACATCCTTAATGAAAAAGCAACACCTGAAATCAATTATACAACTGCAGCATTTAAGTCAACCCGTGTCATGAACGGTCATTCCGTTGAAAAAATGCCTCCCGGCCAGCTTGACGTGAGAATATCACACCGGTTCGGAAAAATAAATTCTGGCTTTTATGAATATTTCGGCCTTGATCAGTCGAATGTCCATTTCGGACTGGAATATGGCATTTTCAACTGGCTTATGATAGGCGTTGGCAGGGGCACATATGAAAAAACATATGATGGTTTTGCAAAATTCACCGTTTTCAGGCAATCAACAGGAGCAAGGGTAATGCCGGTATCAGTTTCATGGCTTTCTTCCATGGCTGTGAATTCACTGAAGTGGACTGATACCACAAGAACTAATTATTTTTCGTCAAGACTTTCGTATGTGCATCAGTTGATTGTTGCACGGAAGATCAGTCCTTCATTTTCGGTCCAGTTAGCTCCCACTTTTATCCACAGGAATCTTGTCCCCACGGAGCTTGATCCTAATGATCTATATGCTGTAGGAGCCGGGGTAAGAATGAAACTTTCAAAGAGGATAAGTTTAAATGCCGAGTATTACTATATGATCAATCCAAAAGACATTATGAGTCAGAAAATCTACAATCCTTTGTCAATTGGTTTTGATATTGAAACCGGAGGACATGTGTTCCAGCTTATATTCACCAACTCGGTTGCAATGATCGAGAAAGGTTTTATAGGAGAAACAACAGGCAGCTGGCTGAAGGGTGATATACATTTCGGATTTAATATTTCACGGGTATTTACTTTGAAGAAATGATTCTTAATAAAATAGTTTATAATTACTTAACAATAAAAACAAGATGAAACGCATAGTATTTTTTCTCACATTCACATTTTTGTTCTTTTCGGTAAATGCACAGAAGTTCATGACGCGAAACGGGTACATTGGATTTTATTCCCACACTGCCATGGAGGATATCAAGGGTGACAATAACCAGGTAGCCAGCGTGCTCGACATTTCAACCGGGGAGATTGTATTCCAGGTGCTTATCAAATCATTTCACTTTGAAAAGGCCCTCATGGAAGAACATTTCAATGAAAATTACATGGAATCGGAAAAATTTCCAAAATCTACTTTTAAAGGAAAAATAACCAACCTTTCAGCAGTTGATTTCTCAAAGAACGGGAAATATGATGTAGTCGTCGAGGGAGATCTGAACATCCATGATGTCACAAACAAGGTGACTGCAAAGGGAAGCCTGGAAGTCATTACCGGAGGGATTAATGCAAATTCAAAATTCAACATTGTGCCAGAGGATTATAAAATAACCATCCCTGGAGTAGTGAGGGACAACATTGCAAAAAACCTTGAAGTTACTGTAGCAATGAAGTATACTCCGGTTGAAAACAAGTAAATATTCTGAGACATGAAGCCTTATCTGAAAATAGCCATAATTGCTATCGTATTAATTGGATTAGCCGGTGCCGGAACTGGATTTTACTTCTTCAACAAGAAACATAAGGATCTTTTAAAAACCAGGCCTGATTTTATTGTTTCCTCAATCGATCTTCAGAAGGAATTTGAGACAGATGAATCTGCAGCAAATACTAAGTATGGGAACAAGATCATAGAAGTTACCGGCATAATCGGTTCTGTTAAAAGAGGGGAAGAGGAGATTCTGAGCGTTTCATTAAATACAGGAAGCGATTTTTCGTCTGTTATCTGCACATTTCCTTCCAAAGCCGATCCTAGTATATTCACAAAAGGCAGTCAGGTTACAATCAGGGGTGAATGTTCCGGATTTCTGATGGATGTATTGCTTAATAACTGTGTGATTGTAAAATAAGCCTCATTTGCCTTATTATTAAGACTGTAAATTAATTTCATACCTTTAAATCAAATTTTCATGGTATGAAAATGACAGTTAAAATACTCACACTGAGGACCGAAGGTGAAGCTCTTCTTCTTTCCGGACTTCTTGATCAGGCTAATATCCAACACATGCTTAAGTCGTTCCACGATTCCGCCTATGATGGCATGTGGCAGACTCAAACCTCCTGGGGTACGCTCTTGGCCTATGAGGCAGACAGGGAGGCGATCCTGAATATTTACAACAATATGTCGACGCCGGAGACTCAATATGATGAGACTTGATCAAAAAAAATTATATTCGCGCAACATTTTCTGTCCATAACAGTCATTACTGGAAAAATTCAAAGTGGAAAAATGGAAAAATCTGTTAATCAAATAGCCAAAACCGACTTCTCATTTTCTGAATTAATAAATTCCCTGAGTCAGGTATTAAAGAATAAATACTTTTATATAGCCATTGCCACTCTCATAACTGGCCTCTGCATTAACATTATCTCCCAGATATATCTCTACAATAACTATAACAAGGGAGCAATATATCCGGAAATGTCTGATTTAATACTTGATAAGGTTCCTGTTATTGATGTTTCCATAATATATGACTTGCTGGTCATAGTGATCTTCTTTGCTGTTGCGATTTATGTCATTCAAAGAAAAGAATATGGAAGGATTCCTTATTTTTTGCTTCTCAGCGGTATTTTTTATATTATCAGAGGAATATTTGTTGTTTTGACACCTTTGGGAAATCCACCCGGTTTCAACGGCTCAGATCCTCTTTTCAATGGTTTTTGCGCATATGAGTTTGGGGTTTATCCATCGGGACATGTAGGCAATACATTCCTGCTTCTTCTGCTGGTCAATGACAAAATCATCAGGTATGTAATGTGGCTCTGTCTGGCAGGAATAATTATTGCTCTTATCCTTTCTCATTGTCATTACAGCATAGATATCTTTTCTGGTTTCATATTTGCTTACGCAATTAAAGCATTCGGAGATAAACACCTGAATATGTTCATCCTGAAAGATCAGGATCCCGTAGCGGAGTAATTCCTAATTTCATCTGTCAATAACATAAATATATCAGAAAAACAGGGGAAGGTCCTGACAAACCGGGATCCAACATGGGCTGCCCTGCCTCCGCTGAGGAGATTGCAGGTTTTGTTGAAATTCTTAAAAAGACATCAAAAATAAGCGGCTCTGAAATAACAGCAATTACAGAAAGGTTCAGCAAGAACAAGGATTAATTATCCTCAAATCTTTCTTTGTTTCTTTTTTCTAACCACCTGATTAAGAAAAAAGTAAGCATCCCAATTATTATCGTTCCAAGAAGGAAAAGAGGATAGGCAGCTTTCCAGTTCTCAGGACCGGTCATCATGGACCATTCCGACATTCCTCCAATACTTGCCAGAAGTGTTAACGGCATGAATATGGTGGCAATAAGGCTGAGTCGTCTTACCGAGTTGTTAGTCTGGTTCGACGTTTTAGTCATCTGGTTATTAAGCAGGGAAGTATAAAGTTCCATGAGGCTTGTTACAATTTCACGGTTGGTCTCGGTAAGCTCGAAGAATTTTGCAAGGTGATCATATATATCGCGGAAATGGAAAATCGCCTTTTCGGGTATGAAGGGACAATCCATCCTGCATATCTTCACAAGGATCTCCCTTTCATGAAACAGACTTTTACGCAGGTTAACAAGATCTTTCTTAAGTCTCATGAGCTCTTTGGGATCGAATGAAGCCGGATTATTAAGGACTTCATCTTCGGCTATCTCAATTTCATCTTCGAGCGCTTCAAAAGCCTGGAGTTTTTCATCAACCACATAGTCGAGTACAACATGCATTAAAAATGCCGGACCTGCCATAGCAATGTTTGGATCATTCTCAATTATCCTGACAATTCCGTTGAGGGGCTTTCTGCCTTCTGAACTGATGCCGCTGACCGTTACAAGGTAATTTTTCCCAATGAAAAGATCAATTTCGTCGACAAACAATTGCTTCTCCTTATAGCTTAAAGCATTGAAAATAATGAAAGTGTTGTCAGGGAAATGTTCGATCTTGGGCACCTGGCTGCTGTCGAGACAGTCTTCAACCGAAAGAGGATGAACATTCAACGTATCGACCAGGGAATGAAGTTCCTGGATCGACGGATTAAAGAAATTCAACCAGATAAATCCGTCTTCACGTGAAGCTGCAATTGCTTCTTCGACCGAACTTACCCCATAGAAATGTCCTGCACGGGCAAAATGAAAAAATCTTGATTCTGACATGGCGAACAAATTAGTCCTTACCTTGAAATAGTTGACTAAATTAAATAAGTTTGGAGTGCCTAAAGTACTTAAAGTGCCTAAAGTTTTTATTACTTTTTAACTTTAAGTACTTTAAACTCCAGGCACTTTAGGCACTTCTCTTTGTTTCCTCGGATAATTTTACCACCTTCGTCCATGATTTTCTAAGGCAAGGGTAAAGGTAGTAATATGGGTTCCTGTCAGATAAAGAGATCTCTTTTTATACTTAATCCAACTGCAGGCGTACAGCCTGTCAGGTTTATACTGTCAGCTGAACTTCAGCGCAGGAAGCATGAGCTTTCATATTTCAAATCGCTGAGCATTGATGAATCAGGGTCGCAGATAAAAAAATCCTTTGAAAATTATGATATTTTCGTTGCAGCCGGTGGTGATGGTACAGTAAGAAGCGTGGCATCGCAGCTTGTCGGAACAAACAAGATCCTTGGAGTTCTGCCAATGGGCTCAGGGAACGGATTCGCAAGGGAATTCGGATTCCGTCCAAGTATTCCGTCACTTCTCAAAGACATAAAAAAGGCTGAAAGCCTCCCTATTGATATCATCGAGATGAATGATCTTCTCTGCCTGAATGCCGCCGGTATAGGTCTCGACAGTTTTGTGGCCCATTCATTTGACAAGCTGGGCACCAGGGGATTATGGTCTTATGTTTATGTCACATTTAAAAACTTCATTAGGCTTAAACCTGTTCACGTTACAATTCGCCTTGAAGGAGAAACAATTACTGATGATCTTTTCACACTTACCATTGCAAATACACGGCAGTTCGGCAACAATGCATATATAGCCCCTGAAGCAAAGCCAAATGACGGGATAATCGATATTGTTCTTGTCAGGCCTTTCCCGAAAATAAAGGTCCCGCTGATCGTTTACAGGCTTTTCAGGGGAACCCTCAACAAATCAAAATATGTCAGGTATATAAAAACTGACAAACCGTTCTCCATCCAAACGGATGAAACAAAGTACCATATCGATGGAGAGCCTGTTGAATTTTCCGGAGAAGTAAAAGTTCGTATTATCAGAAATACCCTGACAGTTCTGAAGACAAAGCGTAATAAATTTCAGAACTTCTCCTCTTAATAAAATTCCGGACTTAAGATTCAATCAGTATCTTTACAGAAGATAATTTCTTTGTAAAACTGCCGATCTTTTCTTTATCAACCTTTTCAATTCATTCTTATGAAACTCAGATCCGGAATATTCGGTCTTATTGCTGTCAGTGCCCTGTTGCTGACTTGCTCCCCTGTTCATCACCAGGTACAAACAATCAATGACATAGAATCACACAGGGTATCCCTGCCAAACGGATGGTCGCTGACCCCTGTCGGGAAGATGCTGCCTCTCGGAGATCTCCCTCTTAATATAGCGGTTTCATCTTCCGGAAACATGGCAGCTGTAACAAACAATGGACAGAGCGATCAGTCCATCCGGCTGATTGATCTTCAAAGTGAAACAATTGCCGATTCAATTGATATAGGGAAATCGTGGCTGGGACTAGTTTTTTCCCCTGATGAAAAATTTCTTTATGCTTCCGGAGGGAATGATAACATCATTATAAAATATGCAATAGCAAATAAACATCTGTTCCCGGACGATACGATCAGCGTCGGAAAACCATGGCCTGAAAAAATATGTATTGCCGGTATTACGATCGACAAACAGGGAAAAAGACTCTATGCAGTTACCAGGGAAAATAATTCCCTCTATGTAATTGATGCAGCATCTAAGAAGGTTATCTTAAAACAGGCTTTGGAAGGAGAGGCTTACACCTGCCTCTTATCTCCGGATAATAAGACGCTGTATATTTCATGCTGGGGCTGCGATCATGTTGTTCTGTTCGATACTCAAACTCTTAAAATCACGGGATCTATAAGCGTTGGAGATAATCCCAACGACCTATGCCTGACCAAAAATGGAGAATATTTGTATGTGGCAAATGCCAATGATAATAGTGTTTCTGTAATAGACACGCGTAACAGAAAAGTCATTGAGATACTGAATTCTTCGCTTTATCCTGATGCGCCTCCCGGATCAACAACAAACAGCGTGGCATTGAGCAAAGATGAAAAGACTTTGTATATTGCCAATGCAGATAATAACTGCATTGCGCTTTTTGATGCTTCTGTTCCGGGAAACAGCAAAAGCATGGGATTCATCCCGACAGGCTGGTATCCGACCTGTGTAAGAATAGTAAATGATAAAATGCTCATTTCCAACGGCAAGGGACTGGCTTCAATGGCAAATCCTTATGGCCCTGACCCAACCCGTAAAGGACAGGTTGTCATTTATCAGCAGGGAGGTGTGGAGTATAAAATTAATGTCCAGTATATTGCCGGGCTCTTCACGGGCACCTTGAATATTTTGTCGGTCCCCGGGCCTGAACAGCTTGCAATCTACTCACAGTCAGTATTCAGCAATGTGCCATATACAAAAAAGAATGAGCTGATATCTGCAGTACCGGAAGGCAATCCGGTTCCGCAGAAAGTAGGAGATCCTTCTCCCATCAGGCATATATTTTATATTATTAAAGAAAATCGAACATACGATCAGGTTCTTGGCGACATGGCTGAAGGGAACGGAGATCCAAACCTCGCTATTTTCGGAGAACATATCAGCCCCAACCATCATGCTATTGCACGTGAATTTGTGCTGCTCGATAACTTTTATGTCAATGGGGAGGTTAGCGCCGATGGCCATAACTGGTCTTTGGGAGGGTATGCTACGGATTACCTTGAAAAAACATGGCCTACCAGCTATGGAGGAAGGGGAGGATCATATGATGCTGAAGGAACAAGGGAAATAGCAAACAACAAAAATGGATTTTTATGGGATAACTGCAGCAGGAAAGGTGTTAGTTTTCGCACTTACGGGGAATTCGTTGATGACAACAAGGCAAATATCCCTGTGCTTAATAACCATTTTTGCAAGCAGTTCACAGGCTGGGATCAGACAGTTCGGGATACTGTAAGGTTTTACCAGTGGAAACACGATTTTGATTCGTTGTTGACCGTTAATGCTTTACCACAACTGAATACATTGAGGTTCATCAACGACCATACCGAGGGATTACGGTTGGGAAGACCAACTCCATTTGCCCATGTTGCTGATAATGACCTTGCCATCGGACTTTTTGTCGACTACCTCAGCCACAGTTCTGTATGGAACGAAAGTCTTGTAATAATGGTCGAAGATGATGCTCAGAATGGCCCCGATCATGTAGATGCCCATCGCAGCGTTGCTCTGATTGCAGGAGGTTTTGTTAAAAAGGGATTTGTAGATCACACGCCATATACGACAACTTCACTTTTACGTACAATCGAGCTTATTCTCGGACTTCCGCCGATGAGTCAGTATGATGCTGCAGCCACACCACTGTGGAGATGCCTGAATAATACATCGGGACATAAGCCTTATGTTGTAAAGCCTATATCAATTGATTTGAATGAAAAGAACATGGCAGAAAACCGCTGGCAGCAGATGAGCGAGAAATTCGATTTTACCGCGGAAGACAAGATCAACGATGCAGATTTTAACGAGGTGATCTGGAAAGCTGTGAAAGGACTCGATTCGCCATGTCCTCCGGCAGTAAGAGCTGCATTTTATATGGCTGATACGAATAATGATGAAGATTAATAAAGATATCCCCTTACTGTAGCGGTCTGTATTCAATCATAAAATTCAAACAAAAACCGGGGATCGTACTCGACTTCATGTTTCTCCAGAATTGAGAGGTATTCATCATGAAAACTCTTTTGAGCATGATGTGTTCCCTGGTTCTGAATGTATTTATAAACAGTTTCAATCTGATATCTGCTATAAGTAAATCCTCCATAACCTTCCTGCCAGGAAAACCTGCCTTTTATTAATTTATTTTGATTGATAAATAAAAAAGTACCTCGTTTAATGTCGTGGACAGTATCTGAAACGGATTTCGCAGGATTTAAGCCGAAAAAAATATGGATATGGTCCGATATTCCATTTATTGCTATTGTTTTATGTCCAAGGCTGGACAGAATTCCGCTTATATATTCATAAATTCTAGGTCGGATTTCGCCTGTCATTAAATTTTCTCTGTTCCATACAGCAAAAATGAGATGAACGTACATTTGGGTAAATGTTCCAGGTTTCATAATCGTAGATTTTAAAAATGCAGCTAATCAAATTCAGACATTTTTTATAAAATATGTTTTAATTATCCATATCCCCTACGGGGAATTATTGGTTTCCCTAAAACCCTTAGCTACAATACCTTAACCGCTACGCGGTAAGGTATAGATTTTAATGTCCTGTTTTAAAAAATATATTTGTCCCTAGAACATTGGGTCCTATAACAGATTGGTTTGATGTTTTCTTGCCCGTATGGCATGAGATCCTGCAGCAGGATTAGTTTGATGTTTTCTCACCCGAAGGACATTGGATTCTATAACAGATTAGTTTGATGTTCTTTTGCCCGTAGGGCATAAGGTCTTGTAGCAGATTAAATCAATGTGATGTTTTATACCTTGTAGAGGTTATGGGCTATAACAGATTGGTTTGATGTTTTTTTGCCTGTAGGGCATATGGTCCTGTACTGGAAATATCATGGTTTGATTTGGTTTGCCCGTAGGGCATGAGGTCCTATAACAGATTGGTTTGATGTTTTTTTGCCCGTAGGGCATTAGGTCCTGTAGCAGGATTGGTTTGATGTTTTTTCGCCCGTAGGGCATATGGTTCTGTACTGGAAATATCATGGTTTGATTTGTCTTGCCCGTAGGGCATATGGTCCTGTACTGGAAATATCATGGTTTGATTTGTCTTGCCCGTAGGGCATATGGTCCTGTACTGGAAATATCATGGTTTGATTTGTCTTGCCCGTAGGGCATTAGGTCCTGTAGAAGGTTAAATCAAAATTATGTTTTATACCCCGTAGAGGTTATGGGCTGCTATGTAGTGCATCAAGATGGTTTGAAATTCTAAAAAAAATAATTCATCCTCTTGTATTTCTCTGTTTTTAAATGTTATATCCCAATTTTTTAGCATAACTTGCTTCTAGTAGTAAGCAACTAAATCTTTATGCTATGAAGAAAAAGGGTTTTGTGTGTTTATTTCTAATCCTTCCTCTGGTAACTTTCGCACAGTTCGAACAGAAAGTGAGCATTAATATTTCTGCAGGAACGTTCAAAACGTTTGGATATGAGCTGGGAGAAGGTGATTATGATCCCCTGCAGATGCCTCATTACAAACCTGGAATAATTGCAGATGCAGGCATTCAGTATAACATTAGCCGCAGGTTTTCAGTCATGGCAACTACAGGGATAATGTATTCCGGAAGCTGGTCTTATAAGATCGGAGAATACGATTATCTCCATTATACAATTACCGATTCAATTACAGAGGCAACTCTTGCTGAAGGAATTAACAAATTGAATCTCTTTAATTTCCATGTCGGGATATTCCCGAAATTTTATCTCCTCCCGTCAAAAAAATGGAATCCGTATGTTTTTGCCGGCGTGAGCATTAATTATACCAGGGCTAAGTATACCGATAACTACTGGGAAGACGCACATAGGTTAAATTATCTTCCTCAGGATGATGCAGGTCCATATGATCCGTTTCTTGAAAAGAACACCGGGTTAGGATTTATTCCGGGAGTTGGAATTGAATATAGTCGCAGCGACAAGTTCAGGATCTACTTAGCAACAGGGTATTCTCTGATATTCTTGCAGGAAAGTAATTTCAAAAGTGAATTAGTAACTGAAAATTTCAATGCTTTCTTCATGCAAATTGGTTTAAGACTGGCTTTTTTGAAATCAAAAAATTTATAAGCATGCGGTTCATTAGTGTGTTATTCCTTTTAAGCTTTCTGGTAAATGTCCCATGCGGAGCACAATATTATTTAAACGGGAAACGCACATTCAGTGAAACGGGACATCAGGTCTACAGTATTTCCTACAATAAAAAGGGTAATTATATTGTGTCTGTAGGATATGACAATAGTATTTTAATCTGGAATGCCGAATCCGGAATTATTTACAAAACTATTTCAGGCTTGAAGAAAAGGCCTCTGGCAGCTGTCATTTCTGCCGATGATAGTCTTCTTGCTTCAGGCGGTGAGGATAATATGGTTACTCTCTGGGATGTAAAAACATTGAATGTAATCAAGACATTTGAAGGGATACAGGGAAATATTAAAACTCTCGATTTAAGTCCGGATGGCAAATATCTTGCTGCCGGTGGCTCTGACAGGATTATCAGGATCTGGGATATTAATACGGGGAAATTGCTACTTGAACTTAAAGGACACAAAGATGACATCAATGTGTTGAAATTTAGTCCTGACGGAATTCTCCTCGCTTCGGGCGGCGCCGATAAAATACTGATATTTTGGAATTTATCAAATGGCAGTATCATTAAAGCCGGCCCGGTACATAAAGCATGGATTTCCGATCTTGACTTTAGTGCTGACGGAAAATATTTAGCATCATGCGGATTTGATAAATTGGTTCAGATTGCGGAGCTCCAGAATTTCACTACGATCAGGACACTTAAAGGACACACGGACTGGATTCAGACAGTTGATTTCAGTCCGGACGGTAAATATCTTCTCAGCGCTGGTCGGGACAAGATTATTATTCTATGGGATTTCTCTACAGGGGAAATTCTCTCAAAATCTGAAAAACAGGGACAATATGTACTTTCAGTTGATTTTTGTCCCGTGCGGGAGGATTTTATTTCTGCCACCATGATGTCTGAAAGAATCGAAACATGGGCATTCTCCGGAGCAGTCTATGCAAAAAATGAACCTTCCGCCATTTCTGCCGTGAAGGATGATAAAACGGTTATTCCATCCAATAAACAGGCTTTTAATTCTGTGACTGGTCCTTCTCCTGCAGGTAAAAACTATGCATTACTGATAGGAATCAATGATTATGAGAGCAATGAAATACCGGATCTGGAAAATCCTCTTAAAGACGCTCAGGGTATTTATGATGTCCTTACCTCTCGTTATACTTTCAGCGATGAGAATATTATTTTCCTTAAAAATCCGAAACTGAAAGATTTTATTACAACTTTTGAAAATCTGGCTAAAAAGCTTACTCCCAGGGATAACCTGTTGATTTTTTATGCAGGACATGGCATATGGGATGAAAAGAACAAGCTTGGTTACTGGTTCCCTTCTGATGCAGAAATAAGCAGTTCTTTCAACTGGTTTAGAAACAGCACTTTACGTGATTTCATTGGAAGTATCCGGGCTAATCACACCCTGCTTATTGCAGATGCCTGTTTTAGCGGAGCTATTTTCAAAACACGCGGTGCCGGAATTCCACAAAGCATCACAAAGCTTGATGAACTACCCAGCAGAAAAGCCATGACCAGCGGTATTCTTGAGGAAGTTCCTGATGAGAGTGTTTTTATTAAATACCTGGTAAAACGGCTTTCCGATAATGATCAGAAATATCTGACTTCAGAGATTCTTTTTTCAAGTTTCAAAATGACTGTTATCGACAATAGTTCGACTGTCCCGCAATTCGGAGTTATCCAGAATGTAGGCGATGAGGGTGGGGATTTTATATTTACCTTAAAATGATTTTTGGCTATTTCAGTGTAAACGTTATAGGCAACGTGTAGTAAACATTTACAGCCCCGCCGTTTTTGTAACCAGGTGTAAAATCAGGAAGCAGGTCAATAACCCTAATTGCTTCTGCGTCAAGCAGGGGATGAACACCTTTCAGGATCGTAGCGCCCTCAACGTGACCCTCCGGATTAACAAAAACGTATAATAACCTTTCCCTGAATATTCTTTGCCTTTGCAGAATCAGGATAATGCGTATTTGCAAAGATGAATTTAAGGAGCTCAGCATCACCACCCGGGAATTGGGGCATCTTTTCAACATCCGTATATGCCCTGCCATCGTAGTTGTCATTTGGAATCTTTTGGTCTGCTATCGGTACTTCCCTACTCCGAGAGACTTCCTTTTTCAGTGTGACAACAATCACACCGTTTTTTCCTTTTTCGCCAAATACGGCGGTTGCGGATTTGTCTTTTAAGATAGAAATTGTACTTATTGAGTTCGGATCTATGCTTTCAAATCCCTTTTCACTTTCGACACCATCAATAATTACTAGAGGCTTCGATGGTGTTGGTTTAACGGGTGGTACATATTTATATTCAGGAGGAATTGTATCCGGAATACGTGAAAACAAGGGCCGAATCCTCAGAAACGCGGGCAATTGTAAAATTTCCGTTCTGATCGGTAAATGCATCGGCAGATCCATCTGAAATAGATACTGTTACTCCGAACATCGGCTTGCTTTCCTCATTAAAGACTTTGCCTTTGACTGTCCCATCAGGCTCCGAAGCTGAATAGTGATATTCAGGTGTTGCAAAAGCATAGAATACTAATGCAATGACCGGAAGAATAAAAAGGATCCTGAGTTTCCTCCAGGGAGAAGAAATGATTTTTTTCATCATGTCGAATCGTTTTTTACTTGTTGAATATGAGAAAGAATTTGAAAGGGGAATAACAGGGACGTTAAACATCTGGCTCAGAAGAACTGCTCTGTATACGGCCGGATCAGGAGCCCGTTGCAATGCAGCTTCATCAGCAAGATATTCATGGTTTTGCCTGATAAAGCCGGTATATATCCATGCAAAAGGATTAGCCCACTGAAGCATACGTACTATTTCGGCAAGAAGAAGGTCGAACCAGTGCTTCTGCCGTACATGCACTTCCTCATAGTTCAGTATCTGCTCTGTATCACTCTCTCCGACGGAAGGACTTATAAAAACATAATTAAAGAAGGAAAAGGGAGATTTTATCTCCTGAACTCTGATTATCCTTGCGGGACCGCGCCTGGAGGATGCATTTTTCCTGATTATTCAGGATAACGCCTTCATATGTTTTATCATCCTGATTGCTAGCATTATCATGCCGCATATGTATACGAATAAGAGCACATACTTATAGCTGAAATTTATCCCGGACGAGACTGTTTCAATAGCATTATTACTGTCAATGCAAGAAATTAGCCCGGCAGACTCTGCCGTCTGAAGCCCGGATATTTCAATATCGTAATGAAAAGATATGAGAGGAAACAGGAATGAAGCAAGGATGCCTGATATCAGGTAGAGTCTTTTGATACTGAAGAATCTCTCATTGCGCAGGAACAATAAATAAATCAGTGAAAAACCTGTCAGCCAGATCACTGATTTTACCAGGTAAGATGTAAAAGGTTCCCTTATTTTCTTTTTTTACTCTTTTTCATTTCTTTGCGTGTAACATCCAGAAGTCCGTTAAGCTCCTTCATTGAGAGGTCTTTCTCCCTGGCAAAAAAGGATGCCATTGCCGGGAAAGAGTTGTCAAAATAGCTCTCCATCAATCCAAAAAGCTGGCTTTTTGAGTATTCCCTTTTTGAGACAAGAGGGAAATAGAGATGGACATTGCTGAATGCTCTGTGTCCTATGTATCCTTTTTTCTCCAGCACTCTTACTACTGTTGATACAGTATTTCTGGCAGGCTTTGGATCTTCGAAGCGGTCGCGGACATCTTTTACCAGTCCTTCGCCAAGATCCCATAAGATCTGCATTACCAGTTCTTCTGCTCTCGTTAATTGCATGGTTTTATAGAATAATATACTACAAATATACGACTATATTTGTAGTCATGCAAATATTTTTCAATAAAAATGACTATCTTTTTAGTCGTAAGGAGTTTGTCTTGTTAATATTAAAGAAGCCTCTTTTTAACATTTTTTATCTTTTTAACGTCTAAACATTGATTTTTAAGAACTTACACGGAGTCGCAGAGAGAAGCACAGTTACACAGAGGGCCTATTCTGTGGATCTCTGTGGTCCTCCGGATTTCTTCTGTGTAAGCTCTTCATTCTTGCTCAAAAACAATATATTTTCTTAATTTGCAGAAAATCTATAAACTCTTCTCATCCAATGAAAAAACATGTCTTTTTTACTCTTATCTGTGCACTATCGCTTTTAATTGCACTTCCCTCCTTTTCACAAAAACCCAATAAGCTGAAAGGCAAGGAGAAAAAAGCCGGATGGATTCTCCTGTTCAATGGCAAAGATTTTACCGGATGGCGTCAGTGTAATGGAACCGAAATGCCAAAAAACTGGACTATTGAGGATAATTCGATGAAGGTTTTTACCGGTGAAGGGAAGAATCCCGGCCAGGGGGCAGGCGGAGATATTATATATTCTGCCAGGAAATTCAAAAACTTTGAACTCTCAATCGACTGGAAAGCGTCAGAGATGGCCAATTCCGGAATCTTTTTTAATGTCCGAGAGGTACCAGGCCAGCCAATTTATTATGCAGCACCGGAAGTTCAGGTTCTTGACAATGAGAAAGCTACCGATAATAAGGTTGCCAGTCATCTTGCAGGTTCACTGTATGATATCCTCGCTGCTGATCCTAAAACAGTTCATCCTGCGGGAGAATGGAATACAATCGTTATTGCCGTTAAAGACGGGAAAGTCACTCATACACAGAATGGCGTTAAAGTTGTTGAATATGAGATGTGGACACCAAAATGGGATGAGATGATCGCAAACAGCAAATTCAAGAGTTTTCCCGGCTTTACCGAAGGAATTGCAAAGGAAGGATATATCGGCTTGCAGGATCACGGTTATGCCATCTGGTTCAGAAATATCAGGATAAGAGAATTATAGTATGTTTTTTTACAGTTTCATGGAATTATTTGACGCTGAGGATTGTCTAAATAATTAAATAACGTTTTACTGAAATGAAAAGAACAGGTATAATCACTGCTACTGTTGTTGTATTGGCGATCGTGGCTCTTTTTGTCTTTAACAGGCTCTTCACAAAAAAAGATAAGGTGAACTTGTATGCCGAAGCCAAAAGAGGTCTTTTTGAAATAACAGTTTCTAATTCAGGTTCATTGCTCGCTGAAAAATCAATTGATATCAAGGGACCAGAACTTCAACAGACATCTGAAGCAGGACAAAGCCAGGGTGGAGGACAGGGAGGAGGCCGCCAGGGTGGTGGTGGCATGATGATGGGCGGAGGAAGAGGAGGCGATTTCCATATGGTTGATTTCAAGATTACAGATATTGTTGCTGAAGGGACCGTTGTAAAAAAAGGTGATTACATTGCCACCCTCGACAGGACTACATATGGCAACACTCTAAAGGATGCGATTGAAACACTTAAAACACTTCAGAACAACATTGAGCTGAAGATCCTTGATACTGCAATGTCCCTTACAACTCTCAGGGATGAGATCAAAAACCAGAAATATGCCGTGGAGGAGGCTGCAATTGAAGTTGACCAGTCAAAATATGAGCCACCTGCTACATTACGAAAAGCTCAACTTTCACTTAATAAGGAACAACGCGCACTTGAACAGAAACTAAAATCATATAAACTGAGAAAAATGCAGATTGCCACTGATATCAAAAGGCAGAAAACGTCTCTTGCAAATCAGGAACAGCTTGTAAAAAATCTGCAGGAATACCTTGCACAATTCAGGATAACTGCCCCTTCGGACGGGATGGTGATCTATAAAAAAGACAGGCTGGGCACTAAAAGAAAAGCAGGCTCTTCAATCAATCCTTTCGATAATGTTATTGCCACACTCCCCGGTCTGACATCGATGCTGTCAAAGGTTTATGTCAGTGAAATTGAAGTCAGCAAAGTAATTCCGGGACTAAAGGTTTCCATCACAGTCGATGCATTTCCGGATAAATCATATACAGGTACAGTAATCAGCGTGGCAAACATAGGTGAAGTGCTTCCAAATTCCGATGCAAAGATGTTTGAAGTTATGATCAGGGTCGACGGAACAGACTTGACGCTTCGTCCCGACATGACTACCTGGAATAAAATAATACTTAAAACCATTCCGGATGCCGTGTATATTCCACTTGAATGCGTACAGGCTGGTGCCGACAGCATTCAGTATGTATATAAGAAGAATAAGACCAGGCAGATTGTCATTGTGGGTGAGCTGAATGACAAGAACGCTGTGGTAAAACAGGGACTGGAGGAGGGGACTCAGGTATTCCTTGTTCCGCCTGATGATGCAGCCAGTTTTAGACTGGTGGGGCAAAATCTGGTAGCCGGCAGCAAAGAGTAATTCTTCAGGCAACAAAAGAGTCCCAATAAGCATATTACCTGGCGTAGATATACACCCGTATTTTGAATCTTTAATAATAACCCAATAAAAGGAGTTAATAATTTAACTCTTTTTGTTATGATGTCCCCCCAGATTCTGCCATAATCTTCTGTCTGTTTGTCAAAAAAAGTTGATTCGCTTTATTTTAAATATTAACTTTCATTCAAGAATTCAGCTTTCAAATTATTAATACCTGTTGCAATGAAAACAAAACTTTCCCTTACCGTTCTGATATCTTTCTTCTTTTGTCTTTGGTCTTCCATGGCTCAGGTCCCCCAGGGATTCAATTACCAGGCAGTTGCCCGGGATATGCAGGGTAATCTTATTAGAAATTCTCCCTTGCCGGTCAGGATCACAATACAGTCCGATTCATTGGTAGGAACAATATTCTGGCAGGAGCTTCACTCTTCAGTGATGACCACCGATAATGGTGTGATCAACCTGGTTATTGGAACAGGGGCGCGGCAAATTTCAAGCACTGTTGCAACGTTCAGTGCAATTAACTGGAATGTGACACCAAAGTTTCTTAAAACGGAGATAAATCACAACGGTTGGAAAACAATGGGAAGTTCAAGGCTATGGTCGGTTCCTTATGCAATGACAGCCTATGATCTTGCCACAGGGAAGCTTGGAATTAAAGGAACCACCACTAACCTTGAAGAGGCTATTTTTGAAGTGAAAAACAAAGATGGACAGACGATCTTTGCAGTTTATAATGAAGGGGTGAGAATATATGTTGATGATGGTGCGAAAGGAAAAAGGGGTGGATTTGCAGTGGGTGGATTTGATATGACAAAGGAAACTAAAAGGGAATACCTGGTTGTATCTGATGACAGCATAAGGATGTACCTCGACAGTAATATCGATACAAAAGGCAAAAGAGGCGGTTTTGCAGTAGGAGGTTTTGATATGACAAAGGGAACTGTCCAGTTTATGTCACTGACTCCTGAAAATTATTTTATAGGCCATGAGGCAGGCTTGTCAAATACAACAGGATTGTATAATTCATTCCTTGGGTACAGGGCTGGCCGTTCCAATACTATTGGTGATAAGAATATTTTTATCGGATATGAAGCAGGTATTAGTACAATCGGATGGGCAGGTGGTACAGGAGGTGGAGAAGGTTCCTGGAACTGCTTTATTGGCTACCAGGCCGGTTATTCAAATATACACGGCGCAAATAATACATTTATTGGTTCCAGCGCCGGCAAGAGTACTGATTCAGACCATAATACCTGCCTGGGATCAAATTCCGGAACAAATAATACAGGATACGCAAACACTTTCATTGGTTCCTATGCCGGGATGAAAAATACAATTGGAGGCAATAACGTCTTTCTTGGCCGCGGTGCCGGCTGGAACATTCTGGACGGTAGCGGGAATACATTTATCGGATCCGGTGCCGGTGCAAATATCAAGTCAGGGCAGGAAAACATAATCATTGGCTCTGGAGCTGCGGGTGAAAATTATTTTGCCGGATCAGGAACAGGATCATCTAATATTATTATCGGAAACAAAGCAGGCTATTCATTATCCAATACCTCTTCAAATATTTTCATTGGAAACCAGGCAGGATACAATGAAACCGGATCTAATAAACTGATTATTGAAAACAGCTCTTCAACCACTCCTCTGGTAGCCGGGAATTTCGAAACCAACTTGTTTCATATTAACGGGGATCTTGAAGCTTTGACTGTCAACACTCCTTCTGATGCTGCCCTGAAACAAAATATTGCACAGCTGACAGATGTCACTGAAAAGCTTAGTCTGATCAGAGGAGTATATTTTGACTGGAATCTTTCTGAAAACAAAGGATTGCTTCTTAAGGAAGGAAGGCAGATTGGTATAATCGCTCAGGAGATCGAAAAAGTATATCCTGAGCTGGTCATGACCAATGACCAGGGTTATAAAATGGTCGACTATTCCAAGCTTACTCCGGTTCTTCTTGAAGCTATAAAAGAACAACAGCAACAGATTGATTCCTTCAAAGCCGAAAATATTGAACTCAGATCAGAGCTCCAGTCTCTCAGGGAAAAGGTCAACAGGATAGAGTCTCTTCTTGGAAATAAAGAATAACCCAGAAGCCCTGAACAAGATTATTGCAAGTAAAAAAAGCAGCCAGCGTTTGGCTGCTTTGTGGGTTGTACTGGAGTCGAACCAGTGACCCCTACCCTGTCAAGGTAATGCTCTAAACCAACTGAGCTAACAACCCTAATCGCAGCAAAAATAATAAATTTTATTTCCCCACAATCTTTATCAGCTTACCGGCAGCTATTTTATCCGTAAGCTCAAGATTGTTGAGCAGTGCAATTTCATTCATTTTGTCTTGTGGCACACCAAGAGCGGCAAATGCCTGGGAAGCCGTTCCTGCTTTTGGAACAGCCTTCACAAATATCTTGTTTGGAGTGACATTAATCTTAGAAGCATCCGTCAGCTTTGCAAAGCTTGCCATTGTGGATTCAAATGCAGGTTCATATGTGGTAAAATTTGCTTCGGTTGAAACTCCGTGAAAAATATATATGGTATTATTGTAATTAATGAAATACGAAAGTATCTTATTTGTAGATGTGGCACCGGTTGACTGATCTGTTGAGGTCTGTGTCGATATGGTGGCAAGAGCAGGCAATGTGTTGACAGTGAAATTTTTGCTGCTTGCAAGCGTAAGTTCATATTGAGCGATTGCAGTATCAGCTGCAGCCTTAAGAGTTTTTTGAGATGAAAGCAGGAAGAGGATCAGGGCATTGCCGTCTGAAGGCGCCATTGTAACCTGTATTGGTGAATTTTGAAACTGCCAGCTTGCAGGGTAGGTAAACCTGAACTTCATTTCCGGATGATAGAAAGTAGTTCCCTCAACATAACCCTGCCGCGGATCTTCACCATAAACAATCCCGTCAATAAGCTTAAGATAGGGGTCGTGATTTACTTTATATTCAGGAAGTTTCAGGCTGTCCTGCCATGCTGTAGCTCTCTGGTTTACATAGTTATAGCGATCTCCCGGATCAGGATGCGTTGAAAGAAACGTTGGGACACCTCCTTCATTGCTCGCAAGATTCATTTTATAGAGGACTTTGAAAAATTCAGCCATCTGATGGGCATCATAGCCGACTATTGATGAATACATGATGCCTAAACGATCAGCTTCCCGTTCGTCATCACGACTGAATCTCAGGAATAACAGTTGCATTCCCTGCATTGCATAGTCGGCATATTGTGCTATTTTTTTTGATGCAATCATTCCGCCAATTAAAACAAGCTGCCCAAGCGTTTGCTTGGTCTGCTGGCTTGCCGAATGTCTTGCAGCGATGTGTCCCATTTCGTGTCCTATAACTCCTGCCAGCTCGGCTTCGCTGTTCAGCTGGGCGAGTATACCCCGGGTAAGGTAAATAAAGCCTCCCGGAACGGCAAAAGCATTTATAACAGGCGAATCAAGCACTTTGACATGATACTCTACGTTGGGCCGGTGAGAGATTTTACCCATCTGGGTGCCCTGAGACTGAACATAACTGGAAATTGCATTGTTTTTATATTCTCCAAAAGTGGCCAAAACCTGCGGATCATATGACTTTCCAAGCTGCAGTTCCTGGTCTTCCGACATGAACATCAGTTGCCTTTTCCCTGTAACCGGATTTATTGCGCATGATACAATAATCAGGACTGCAGTAATAAATGCCAGAACAGATAAACAAATATTAGATTTTTTCATTCTCAAAATATTTAGAAAAATACTGAGAGCTTTATACCGCCAATGAATCAGCAAACTGACAATTGTTTAATAATTCTCATGTTAAAATTAGAAAAATTACTTTCAATTTACAATGCTGCATTTGTAAGAATTTATAAATCAATCAGATATAAATCAGTATGTAGCTTTAAGAACCCATACATAGTCTGAAGGAAGCAATTTCCTTATGCTCTCGGGTATTGAAATAATAAATCCGCTGTCTTCTTTGTGCCACTTCAATGCGGTGCCCGTTCCCAACGTTTTTATTTTCGCTCCTGAAGGAAGCGAGAATTTTGTCATGCCAATCTGTGCAGGCATTTTTTCTCCTTCGTCAGTCATATAATATATATATATTGTATTGTTTCCCTTTTTTGAAATTGCCACTTTGCCTTCCTTGAAAGGAGCCAGTGCTCTAGTCCCATATATTGCTTCGCTGTTTACGTTCATCCATCCGCCTATTTCATTCAACAGCTTATATGCACCATCATGCCACTGCCCCTGAGGTCCCGGAGCAATATTCAGAAGCAGGTTTCCCCCCTTCACTACTATATCAACCAGCAGATGAACTGCAGCTTCTCCCGTCATGTATTTTGCATCTGGTGTCCACGACCAGCCTCCTCCGGCAATTATACATGATTCCCACGGATAGGGAAGCGATTCCCCCGGAACTCTGTTCTCAGGAGTGAGATAATTCTGATTCTTGCCATAAACGGCTCTGTCAACAACAATTAATCCAGGTTGTTTTTCCCTGGCCTTGACTACCAGTTCATCCATTTTAATATCCTGGGTTTGAACTCTTGAAAAATCATAATCTTTGGATGTTATCTCCCTGTAAATATCTTCTTCTGTCCGCTTCTTTACCCAGCCTCCGTCAAGCCACAGAATGTCCATTTTTCCGTAATCTCCGTTTAACAATTCCAGTATCTGTCCATGGGTGTACTGAATAAACTTTTCCCAGCGGTCAGGATATGCCTTGATATTATAATTTGCATTCCTGTCAGGTGTGGCAAAATTTGGCCACCAGTAATATTCTGAATGCCAGTCAGGTTTTGAAAAATAGGCCCCGGTCCAGAATCCCTCAGCCCTGAAGGCGTTGAAGATTTCTTTTGCCACATTTGCCCTTGGATCACTGTGGAATGGCGTCTTTTCTCCTGATATCTTATAATCTGTCAGTTTGGTGTCAAACATACAGAATCCGTCATGGTGCTTAGTGGTAAAGACCACATATTTCATTCCTGCATCTTTGGCCGCCATGGCCCACTTTGCCGGATTGAACTCAACAGGATTGAATGTTGTCTGAAGGTTTTCATAGTCATTTTTATACCGGATATAATCGGAATCTTTTCGCCTGCACCAGCCTGCATCCTCAGCGCAAATAGACCATGATTCGACAACACCCCATTGGCTATACGGGCCCCAGTGCATTAAAAGACCAAACTTCAGATCCTGCCATTTCTCCAGTTTTTCAAGGACAAGAGGATCTGTTTCAGGAACGTATCTTTCGTCCTCCTGGGAATATGCAGTAAAAGTCAGAATAGATATAAATGCCAGAATAAATGATTTTTTCATATTTCTGATTCTAAGAATAATCTATCATTTCTCCTCCTTTTCAAAGGAGAGCCTGTCCCGCTTTAGCGGGAAGTACCCCTGACGATTCTGACAGGGGGAAGGTGGTTTATTTCTGAACCTCCAGTTTGCTGTCCAATACAACTGCAATAACCGTAAGATATTCATCCAGAATTGTTTCCGGGACATCTATAAATACCAGCCCGGCATTATTGCTCCAGTATGGTTTTAAATATTCTTTCCATGTCAGCTTTGTCCCGTTACCAACAACGTAAATTCGGTTGATCCTGTTTTTGACTCCCTCAAGCATTACCTGTCCATGTGGGTCTCCGCTGATGAAGAGGTACAGGATAGTACTATCGCTCTTTATGGTCGATGGGCCGTAAAAATAACTGGCCGGCAATCCTGCTTCAGTACCATAGATCGCTTCAGAATGCTTTGTTGTCCAGCGTCCGAGAGCCTGAAGTACATCAATCTCTTCAGGAGGAATAGTTCCATCGGCTTTGGGACCGATATCAAGAAGCATGTTCCCTCCTTTCGAAATACATTCTGAAAATATCTTTATGATCTGTTCCGGAGTTTTGAATTCCCTGTCGTTTTGCTGATATCCCCAGGAGTCGTTTATCGTCATGCAGAGCTCCCAGTATCTGTCAGCAGGCTTTGATACGGGTAGGCCCTGTTCAGGAGTGGCATAATCGCCATAACCCTGGAGTCGTGAATTAATTATTGCCCCCGGATTGCGGGCAAGGATCATTCCCCTGATCTCTTTCGCCTTCCATTTTTCTGCACTTTGTTCCCAGTCTCCGTCAAACCACCAGAGGTCGGGGTTGAAATTTTTACTAAGCTCCGATATCTGGGCATGGTTGAATGCAGTGAATTTTTCCCATCTGTCCGGATCGTTTGAATATCTTTTTTCATTTTTTGTGAAATTCGGATAATCGGGATGTGACCAGTCGAGCAATGAATAGTAGAGTCCCACTTTTAGTCCCTGTTTCCTGAGGGCATCACAAAAAGGCGACACAAGATCATGTGATGCAGGGGTTTTCCTGACAACGTTCAGATTACCAGCTTTAGAATTCCAAAGTGCCACGCCATCATGATGTTTTGATGTCAGCACTGCATACTTTGCACCCGATTCTTTTATCAGTGAAGCCCACGAATCAGGATCATATTTTGAGGCATTGAATCCGTTCAGCTGTTTCATGTAATCGGCATACGATATATAACCGTTATAAAACGACCATGATTCATCTATTCCGTTAACTGCATATATGCCCCAATGAATAAAGATCCCAAGCTTTGCATCTTTAAACCATTGCATTCTTTCTGCTTTCGCTTTATTGGATTCCTGAGAAAACAATGCAGAACCGGAAATTATTGCAGCAGAAAAAATACAAAACAAATTCTTCAGATTCATAAAACAATAATTAAGTAACTATTACTTTGTGCACCTTTGTGATAGCCTTTGAGCTCCTTTGTGGTAAAAGACTTTCAACCACAAAGAACACAAAGGACAGACGAAGGAACACAAAGGGAAAATATTCTCAATCTAAGAAAAATCGAATCCTGAGACATATGCCGGAGCATCATAGAACCTGTTCTTCTCCTCTTCTGAAAGATTTATGAACCTGGCATAAACGAGTCCGGGTTTTGCATTAAGCATTCTGTTCAGGGCCCCCATATTTACATCTGTCCTGATCTTATCATACAATTCACTACGGTCGTCAAGCCATGTGAGTCCCGTATGAAATCCTTCTGCAGCACATGCTGACTCAAGCAGCGGGGCCAGGGCATCTTCCCTCCCTTTCTTGTAATAAATGGCATCGAAAACAAGGTACCTGAACTCGCCCGGCCGGAATAAACGTCTGTAATAAGGAACCTTTGGAAGAACTTTCATCATAATCCACCCCCAGACTCCCGGAACATCATATACTTGGTATGCTGCCGGAATTGCACTAACACCTGCTATGATTTCATCACCCTCCTTCAAAACAGTGTATTTATCAGCATAGAAGGCATATTCATCGGTGAAGAAAGAATAATCTTTATAGAATGTTTTCAGCAGCTCTTTCAATGCAGGCTTTTCCTTTTCGCTGAGCTTCATCACGCGTTTATCGGCTTTCGGATTGAACCTGCTGAAAGCCACCGTAAGAAACGACCTGATATATTCTAACCCTGCCTGATGAACAAGGTTCTTGGACCTTTCATTCATGCTCTCAATAAAAGCATACATAATATGCTTGTCTTCTTCGAATATTCCTGGCAGGTCAAGCAAATGAGGATGGCTGAATATCTCAAGTGTCTTCTGCTTGAAGGAATCATCTGATTCAGCCTTTATAAGTGTCTTTCTCTTTCTTCTTCTGCTGAAGTCAGATTGATAGGTAGATTGAAAGGCAAGGTATCTAATATAAGTTGAAGGAAAGTATAGTGTTCCCTGCCCGGAAAGACGGAAGCATGCACCTACAGTTCCGGTTATTTTGGTTTTCTTGTAAAGAGAGACGAATCTTATCTGGTCCTTGTATGCTGCAATTTTTATGTTTATATTCTGAAGTGCAAATCTCATTCCTCCTTCCGAACCCTGAACGGAATGATTAAGGATATCCATTATCCCTTCGTTGGCATGGTCGGATACCTTAACCTCAAGACCATGAAAAGTCAGAATGGTTTTTTCAAGCATCTTAATTAATTCTGCGTTGTTTATTTATTAAGCGATCCGAAAACTTTCTGCAGTATCGGTGTGACCCTTGCCGAAACATCCTTTCGGATCTTTAGCTCCTCACCTTCTACCTTGAGGAACATTCCTGAAAGAGCTTTATTTGTAAGAAAAGCATCAAGGTCGGTATTAACAGGCTTGAGTCCGGCAAGCTTTCCGGCAAGGGAATTGGCTATGGTGTTCCATTTAGTTGTAAGGGTATTCCACGAGTCTTTTGTCGAAATATTTCCGACGATCTTTTTCTCGGTCGAAGCTTGTATCCTTGGTTTATATAACTGATACAGCTGGCCATATGTTGTGTTTCTGAGATAAGTTGTGGCTGCATTATCCGCACCGTTAAGAATGTTGAAAGCATCCGATATTGTCATTTGTGTCACGCTGTTCACAAAAACCGGGGCGACTTCCTTTGCAGCATCTTCGGCAGCCCTGTTTATTCTCAGAATCACATCCTCGACAAGCTTATCTCCTCCCGGGATCTTAGAGATATTATCCACAATAGTTTTTGCCTCATCAGGAAGAAATATCTTAATTGCAGCATCGCCGTAATAGCCATTTTCAGCTGCAAGTCTTGTTGCTGAGTTTTTTGCTCCTGTGATAAGCGCCTCTTTAAGTCCGTTTATCACATCGGCTTCAGTAAGCGCGGCAGAACCGCTTGTCTGAAGCAGTGCAGTAAGCTCAGCACATCCTGCAGAAATAAGAATCAGAAGAATAAATACAATTGACCTGACTTTCATGATATTGAGTTTAAATCGCATGTCTGAATATTGCATACTGTTTATTATAATACCGTAGGGAGAAGGGCGGCTGATATGATCAGGTCTTCGGGAGTTGTGATCTTTATATTCTCCCTGTTGCCGTCGACAAGGTTTATTTTAACTCCCGTTTTTTCAAGGACAGTTGCATCGTCGGTGAATTCAGGCAGATAATCCTGCTCATAAGCTTTCTTTATCAGTTCTGAATGAAAAACCTGAGGAGTCTGAACTTGCCTTACAAGAATTCTGTTTACAGGCATACTGCCCTGGTCGGAAAGCATCCTCAGTGCATCTGACGGTGGAATAACGGGTATTGCATTGCCAAGCCTTTCAGCTGTTTCAAAACATCTTTTGATAGTATCGATGCTTACAAATGGCCTTACTCCATCATGAATAGCCACCAGTCCCGGGGCGTCAACAAATTTCAATCCGTTCCTTACTGAGAAAAACCGGGCTTTGCCACCTTTTACAAGTGTATGTGGAATATTGAATGAATATTTCTTCTGCAGGTCACCCCAGAACCTGAGCTGGTTTTCAGGCAGAACAGTAATAATTTCGATGGAATAGCTGAATGATTTGAAACGCTCCAGAGTATGCATCAAAACAGGTTTCCCGGCAATTTCGAGATACTGTTTGGGAAGCTCTGCTCCCATTCTTTTGCCGCTGCCGCCGGCGACTATAACTGCATAAAGTTTCATTCTTTTGTATATAAAAATCTCTTGATGCTTCTCTTTGGGGTCTTTACAAATTCCTCGGGGTGGACCCTGTATTTGCTTACCTGCATGAATTCAGGTATCTTATCGTTCACGGTTTTCCTGGTTTCTTCAAGTATTTCAGAGATTTTATCTTCAGGAATATTGTGGCTTTTAAGCATATCAAAATCAGGATAAATAAGTCCGATAAGCTTGTTGTCTTCCATCATCACGAGCGATTCGGATATATAATCCATATTATTTATCACGGCCTCAATTTCCTCGGGAAATATATTCTTGCCTGAAGGTCCTAGAAGCATGGTCTTGCTTCTTCCCTTGATAAAGATATTTCCGTTTTTATCAATCAGTCCCAGGTCCCCTGTATGCATCCATCCTTTATCGTCGATCATCTCCCTTGTGGCTTTTTCATTCTTGTAATATCCCAGCATTACATTTTCGCCGCGCAGGATTATTTCCCCTATCTGCTTCCCGGGATCGGGAGAATCTATTTTGACTTCAAGAGTATCAACTGCCTTGCCTGAAGCACCCAGCTCTGTAGTATCCCAGGATGTATAACTGATCAGCGGGCCGCATTCAGTCATTCCATAACCGACAGAAAAACGCAGTTTGATCGTCCTGAAAAATCTTTCTGCCTCAGCATTAAAAGGTGCACCACCAATCACTATTTCATGGAACCTCCCGCCAAATGATTCAGTAAGAGTATCTCTGATTTTTTTGTGAATTAACTTATTTACGAGAGGGATCGCAAGTACAACTTTAATAACAGGCTTGTTGATTACAGGAAGAATTTTTTTCTTAAATATCTTTTCAATTACAAGCGGAACAGACAGGATCAATCTGGGCTTCACTTCAGCAAATGCCTGAAGTAAGATCTGGGGTGATGGTGTCTTTGTAAGGATTGTTATATGACACCCAAAAGTGAATGGAAAAAGAAATTCAAAGGCACAGCCATATGTGTGTGCAAGTGGAAGGAAAGAAACAACCGGATCTCCCGGTTTAAGAGGCATGTGAGTCTGTGCGAATCTCACATTGGCCGCCAGGCTGTTGTGCGCAATCATAACTCCTTTTGAGAAGCCTGTCGTGCCGCCGGTATAACTTATCACTGCAAGCTTGTCGTTGGTGATATCCGAGAATTTAATATGTTCAGGTTTAAGTTCCGGATATGCTTTCAGATATTTTTCTTCATTGGCGGCAAACGCTTCTCTTATCTCTGCCCTTGTTGATGTTATCAAAGAAAAATTATCAAGCGAAACAACACCCGTTACCAGGGGGATCCTTGAAGAGTCAAGTGTTTCATAAATCTTGTCATCAGCAAAAAGCAGGCATGAATCTGAATGATTGATAAGATTCATGAGGTCGTCCGGCTTGAAGTCGGGAAGTATGGGGACAATTACTGCACCATATGACACGGTTGCAAGATATGTGACGCACCAGTTGGCAGAGTTTCGGCCAACAAGAGCAACTTTGTCGCCTTCCCTGATTCCCATGTCCTTAAAAAAGATTTGAAACTTCAGGATCTTACTGGCTATTTCCTTATAGGAATATCCCTTTTCCTTATAATTAGATAAAGCCTCGATGTCCCAGTTTTGCCTGATGCTCTGTTCAAAATACCCGATTAAGCGTTCCCTGATCATAGCTTTTCGTTTTGGTTTATAATAACAAATTTACGATATGGAAAACAAATACTGTCGGTATAAAGACCTCTTTTTACCATTGGCAGAGGAGGTTTTTTCAGATAAAGAACATTAAAAGAATGGCAATTGCAGACAGCAAATTTACAACCGTGAAGAACCAGTTGTAACTTTCTCTCTTCTTGCTGAAATGCCCAAGCTTTCGGGCCAGAATCCCTATATTAGGAACAAATAAAACTATCAGGAACGCAAAGAATTCTATCCCTAAAAACACAGATATTAAACCGCTCCTGAGAAGCGTAGAAAAATAGACAACAATAAGAAGCACCAGAAGATAAAGAAGATATGTCACTTTAAGCATCAGTGTTGACAATAGCCTTCGCTTGTGCAGCTGGTGCGGCTTCAGGTAGGCATAAGCCAATGAAAAAATCAATATTACGAAGACTGCTCCAAGAATATAATTCAGTATCTCCTTGAAATTCGCTATTCCTTCAGCTATCGACAACCATTTCATATTCCTCCATTTGACCAAATTAACGAACTGGCACCCAGGACTGCAGCATTTTGTGCGCTGAGCTGAGATGCAAGAAGCTTTACTTTGCCTTTGTATATTACCAGCAGATTCTCCTCCATCGACTCAATGGCAGGTTTAAACAGTATATCTCCGGCCAGCGCCAATCCTCCGAAAAGAAAAATGGCTTCGGGATTTGTGTGTGCAACAACATCTGCAAGCTTGTATCCAAGTAGCCGTCCTGTTCTTTCAAACGCCAGCCTGGCAAGAGGATCACCTTTTTGTGCAGCTTCGAAGATTATTTTTGAATCGAGCTCCTCAATGCTGTATTTTCTCAACTTACTTGGCTCCAGACTGTCGGCCAGTATTTTAATAAGGGTTCTCTTAAGTCCTGTTGCTGAAACATAGGTTTCAAGACATCCTTTTTTGCCGCATCCGCATTCACGGTTGGCGGATTCGGGTCTCAGTGGTGTATGACCTAATTCTCCTGCAAATCCGGTGTGTCCGTATAATAGCTTCCCGTCCACAACAAAGCCGCTGCCAAGTCCGGTACCGAGAGTTATCACCACAAAATTTTTCATTCCTTTTGCGCCGCCATAAATCATTTCTCCTACAGCTGCGGCATTAGCATCATTTGTAATAACTACAGGAAGATTAGTATGTGTATGAAAAATATCGGCGAGAGGAATGATGCCTTTCCAGGGTAGTCCTGCCGGGTATTCTATTGTCCCCTTATTGATGTTGCCCATAGGAGCTCCAAAGCCAAAGCCTTTGATCCTGAATTCCTCTTTTATGCTCTGACCTGCAGCCATTATCTGTTCATAGAGAGTGGCGGTAAAAACCCCTATATCCTTATACCGGGGCGTCTGTAAACGGTCTTCGGCCAGAATATTTCCTTCACGGTCGACAAAACCAAAAATTGTATTTGTCCCGCCTATGTCAATTCCAACTGCAAGCTCTTTAACGGGCATTTGAATCTGTTGAAAGTTTTATATGTGTAAATATACCATTTACTATTCAAATCTGACTATCCCGAAAAACTCCGGCCTGTGAAAATCAGGCTTTGGCGTTCCTACCGGGTTCCATGTCAGGTAATGTGGAATCGAAAGCATATCGCCGCATTTGTAAAAGTTTGCCCTTATGGTTTTACCCCTGAGCGTTTTAATTTTATGATGAAAAAAAACACTTAAGGGCACAGCGATTGTTATCGTCCACTCAAATTTACCTTTTCTCTCAAGGACAGGTTTTTCTCCGATTGATGTTTTTCTCCTTATTCCTGCAATAATTTCAGGATCAGCTTTCCGTCTGTCTTTTCTCGATGTGCCTGTTCCAAGCAGGCAGGTTCCGATGCCATTGAATTCAAGGTTGTAATATATACCGTCATCAGCCGGCGATATAAAAAACTCAACACATGAATCCTCGAATACATTCTGGTTAGATTCTGTTTTTTCAGCTTTGAAATAATCCTCCGTGATTAAGTATTTAAGCATTATCTCATGATCCGTATAGCCAATTGAAAATCTGACTATTGGCTTATAGTCAAAGCCTTCCCAGTTTAGCTGGTCAATATTATTTTTCCAAAGGGCGTCCAGAGCTGCAGAAACTGAATCCAGATCAGGGTAATCTGAACTGAATATCAGCTTATGAGCTTTCAATGTTTTCATTGTTATGAAAGAAATCCATTAACCGCAAAGATCGCTAAGATTTAATGCAAAGAACGCAAAGAACTGAATTACACAGGATTTACTTTGCGTCCTTCGCGGTTTTTCCTTCCGAAGGAAGGCTTTGCGCACTTTGCGGTTATTTTATTATTTCTTTAAATCGTTCCAGATCAGTGCTGCTGAACCGAGTACAGCTCCGTTGCTTTCGGAAATACCCGAAGGAAGTATTTTCACGGTGTTCTTCATGAGAACATAATTGTTCTTTTCAAGATATGCCCTCACCGGTTTGAACAGCAATTCGCCTGCCTGTGCAAGTCCGCCGAACAGGAAAATAGCTTCGGGGCTTGAGAAGACTATTGAGTTGATAATGCCGAAGCCAAGGATCTCTGCCGTTTCGTTCATTGCCCTTACAGCAATCGGATCTTTTTTGGCAGCTGCCTCAGCTATCTTTTTGGATGTAAGTTTTGACGGTGGTATATCCCTGAGAGGACTTTCATCCCTCATTTCGCTCATAAGGTTCAGAACTGTTCTTACAAGACCTGTTGCTGATGCATATGTTTCGAAGCAGCCTTTACGACCGCAGCCGCATTCGCGACCGTTGGGAACAACTGTCATGTGGCCAAGTTCACCGGCAAATCCCGTATGTCCGTAAACCATTTTACCATCGATGACTATACCGCTGCCAAGGCCTGTGCCAAGAGTAAGAACAATAAAATCCTTCATTTTCTTTGCGCCGCCAAAAATCATTTCACCCATTGCTGCAGCATTTGCATCATTTGTCACCACTACCGGAACATTGATTTTCTTCCTGATGAGATCTGCAAGAGGCACGATCCCTTTCCATGCAAGGTTCGGAGCATGCTCAATAGTTCCCCTGTGGTAATTTGCATCCGGGGCTCCGATACCAATTCCTGCCAGCTGGAATTCTTTATTTGCTGTCAGAAGCTTTTTAATGGCAGCGGTCAGCGCAATAACGAAATTCTCGACTTTTGGATAATCAGTGGTTTTGAAGTTTCCCAGGGAAAGGACTTTGCCTTTTTCATCCACGAGGCCATAAACTGTATTAGTACCGCCGATATCGACACCTGCTACTACTTTTTTCATATTAATTAGGATTTTAAAATTATTACTATCTGCCAGGGCCTGTTCTGGAACCGGCCTTTGGCGTACTTTTCACCATTTTAACGTTTTTTTCGCCTATATCCCAATCCTGGTCAGCCCAGAAGTTTTCGGGAAGATCTATTTCCCTTGGATAAAACGAAACAGGTTCGGGCTGTCTCCCGGTGATAAAATCTCCTGTTGTCCATTTCCCGTCACCATTAATATCATAAATCACCCGGATCTTGTATTTGCCCTTATCCAGAAGTGAAAACTCGGTTGTCCCATCCTTGCCTGCCTGCACCTCCCGCAGGATTTTGTCCTGTTCGTTAAGCAGCTGGATTATGCGGTTCCCTTCAAAGTTATTGATATTTAGTTTAAGCTTGCTGAATGTCTCATTATTTCTCACAATGAATTTCGTTCCTGTCGAGTCAGCCTGTCCTCCATATAAGTTGCCGAATGCAGCAGAGTCGGCTATAAAAAGATAGTTCCTCTTTTGCAGTAGTTCAGCATGCATAATGAGCCTGCATGGGTTTTCTTTGTCTTTTTCAATTCTGTATGGTACCGTAATTTTTTCTTTTTCCTTTAGTTCATAAATCCTGATCCTTGAAGTATCCGGTGCCCGGAAAGGGGTTGTGGATGTGAATGCTATATTCTGGCCCGGCTTCAGTGCTCCTGCCGTGAGGCTTGAGGTCACCCTGAAAGGAGCCGGCTTTACTTTTCCCCTTGCAGGTTTTGACACCAGGAATCTCATCAGAATTGTATCCTGCTTTTGTATTGTGTTTCCAAGCGAGTCAGTGAAAGGATAGGTCGCGATGGTGGATAACTGTTGCTGAGAATACAGGGAGCTGTCAGTGAGCCATACCAGTGTTGTGTCTCCATTCCTGTTCTTTTCAATGAAATATGAATCACGGCCTGCTCCCGGGATTATAATTTCAAAATCGTTTGTATCAGGAGGCAGGGAAAGCGAATAAAGAAGTTTGTACTGTGAGCTTCTGGAAGATCCTGTAAGATAGCGCATTTTTTTCTCGGGCTCGAAAAGTATCAGCTTGTAATCCCCCTTAAGCACTATTGTGTCTGCAATTGTTTTATCTGCAGGTTTTATTTTTAAAGAATCCGGAAGGGGAGGAATGTAATTTCTTGCAGATGATACCTCAATAAGTGTATCCATATAAGCGATCGCCTCATTGGGGAGATTAAAGTTCTTGCTGTTGTCGTTATCCTGAATTGCATATAATCTGTATATGCCTTCCTTTATATTGTCGATGCGGAAATATCCTGTTTTTGAGGCTTTGGTAATGTAATCCGGAATACTTGTTATAAATGCAGAGTCAGCAGGATCCTTGTAAAGCATCACCAGGGTATTTTCCGGCGGGTCGAGAGTGTAAGCAGAGAATACATTGCCGGTAACAGAAAGAGAGTCAACAACATTTCCTGTTGAAATCACAAACTGATAATTGTCTATTGCATTCGATTCGTTAAGGTCCCTTATTGCATCCTGAAAATAGAAAGTATATGTGGTGCTGTCCTTAAGCTCTTCGTCATATTCAAGGATTATGCTTTTCCCCCTGACGTTGATAACCGGCTTCTCCTTCAAAGGAGGAGAAACCATGAATTTTTCGGTTATCTTGTCGAGGACGACGAATTCATCAAACGTAACTGTTATCTTTTTATCCCTGAAATTAGTCTGACCGCTGACCGGTTCGCTTTTAACTATCCGGGGCGGCTCCTTGTCCTTTAGCCCGCCGGAGGGCGAGCTCACTTTTGCACATGATGCGACCAGGATAAATGCCATAAAGAAGGGAAACCACTGGCTTATTAAATTCCTGTTCATTTGTCATCCCGGTTGATCATCTGCAAACATACATCATTTTTGCTTTTCCCCAATCCCTCATGCTTCTTAACTTTAGGCACTTCAAACTTTAGTTCATTCTAGGCACTTCCATTTCTATTTTCTACCTTTGGCATTCATATATTTAGTTAGTTATGCATCTGCTAGTAATTCCCTGGGATGTAAATCCTGAAATTTTCCGAATAGGCTCTTTTGCCGTAAGATGGTATGGCTTGTTGTTTGCTTCATCATTTTTATTCGGATATTTCATTATGCTGAGGATATTTAAAAATGAGAACCTCCCGGATACGCTTCTCGACAAGCTTACGGTATATATGGCTCTGGGTGTGATAATTGGTGCAAGGCTTGGACATTGTCTTCTTTATGAGCCGGAGTATTACCTGTCAAAACCAATTGAGATTTTAAAGGTCTGGAAGGGAGGTCTTGCCAGTCATGGCGCTGCAGCCGGCATATTGATAGCTGTGGGGGTCTTTGCATATAAAGAAAAGAAAGGATATTTCTGGGTTCTCGACCGCGTGGCAATTGTGGTGGCGCTAGCTGGATTTTTTATCAGGATGGGCAATCTGATGAATTCCGAGATTTATGGCATTGAGACAACGGTGCCCTGGGGATTTGTTTTTCTGCGTAACGGGGAGACAGCTCCAAAACATCCCACCCAGATTTATGAAGGTCTTGCTTATCTGCTGATCTTCTGTCTTCTGTTCTGGATGTACTGGAGAAAGAAGGGCCGGCATATTGAGGGTACTTTGATCAGTCTCATCTGTATTCTTATTTTCGGGGCACGGTTCTTTATTGAAATTCTTAAGGAAGACCAGGTTGCCAAAGAGGCAGGAATGCTTCTTAATTATGGTCAGAAATACAGCATTCCCTTCTTTATTATAGGGTGCATCGGTCTTATAATAAGTCTTAAAATAAATAAAAGGGCTGTAATTAAAAGCCCGGCTACTTCTTCAAAATCCCGTTGAAAAGCACATCGAGGATCGCATCCAGACGATTCCCGATATTGACTTCCTTCTTCATCCAGAAAAGGGGAACCTCAAGTCCTTTTAGTGTTGTCTGAATCGCCAGTGCGGTGTACTCGCTGTTTGCCACATTGAATACCTTTTCCCTTGTGCCATGCCATAGCAGCAGCCTCAGGATTGCCAGTTCCTCACGATCATATCTGGCCCTTATATTTTCAATAAAATCAAAGTGATCAAGGTTCTTATCGAAGATGGCATTGTAATAATTCGATAGTTTTTCGAACGTTTTCATCCTTACGAAAACATAGTTTCTCATCTTTTCAACGGGAGAATCCACAGATTTTATGGCTGTAGTGAGCTCATTTCTAAGAATGTTGGCTTCGTACAGTACAACTGCTTCAAATATTTCTTCCTTGCTTTCGAAATAATAATATATAGAACTTTTGCCCATTTTCAGCTCCCGGGCTATCTCGTCCATGGTTGTTTTCCTGAACCCGTAGCGACTGAAAATCTGACCTGCAGTTATGATGACCTTCTTCCTAAATTCCTCTTTGTTAATCATCTATGCATTATTCAATTGCCTGTTGCCAGGTATTTGCAAAAATATAATATAAAATGTTCAGTTCAAAATCTTCGAATAAACCAGTCGATTGTTCTTCATTCTTAATTCAAAGCCCCCTGCAGAGCTTGTCCCGCGAAGCTTCAGCGGAGAGGGAGGGCAGGGGGCGGGATAAAAAGGCATTGAGACAGTTCTTATCCTTTTAAATTTTGTAATTTTGATACTTCGATACTCAAAAATGTATCGGAAATAATGCAGGTCGGAAATAAAAATTATCAGAGCATCTGGCTTGATGAATCGGATCCTTCGGTTGTCAGGGTTATCGATCAGCAGAAGCTTCCCTTTTCATTCGGGATATGCGAATTGCGTTCGGTCGAGGATGTTTACACTGCAATTAAGGACATGACTGTAAGAGGAGCTCCTCTGATTGGTGCTGCCGGCGCTTTTGCCATTTACCTTGCTACACTTGAAATGAGCTCCGCCACAGATCCCCGGCATCATCTGGATAATGCAGCCAGGTATATTATTTCATGCAGGCCAACTGCAATAAATCTTTCCTGGGCAGTTAATTATGTAATAAAAAAGATCAGCAGTTGCCTTTCCGGAAAATCTTTGTCCGAAACGGCACTTAAAACTGCGCAGGAGATATGCAACATGGAGATTAAAAATTGCCGGTCGATTGGAAAACACGGTTTGCCTTTAATTGAAGAAATCAGCAAAAAGAAGAATGGGGCACCGGTAAATATTCTTACACACTGCAATGCAGGATGGCTCGCTTGTATAGATTATGGTACGGTCACAGCTCCCATATATTTTGCTCATGATGCAGGTATTCCTGTTCACGTATGGGTAGATGAGACGAGACCGAGGAACCAGGGGGCCAGACTTACGGCGTGGGAGCTTGGCCAGGCAGGAGTTCCGCATACCCTTATTACGGACAATACCGGAGGACATCTTATGCAACATGGAATGGTTGATATTGTGATGGTTGGCTGCGACAGGGCCACACGCAGGGGTGATGTGGCAAATAAGATAGGCACCTATCTGAAGGCGCTTGCGGCGTACGAAAACAATATTCCCTTTTATTCTGTGTTCCCGTCAACTTCAATTGATTTCGTCATTACCGATGGGATTACTGAAATACCTGTTGAGGAACGCAACCCGGAAGAGGTCACCACTATTTCGGGCATTGCCGGCAAAGATGTGATCACTGTCCGTATTTGCCCTGAAAAGACAAAGGCAGTTAATTATGGATTTGACGTCACCCCTGCCAGATATATTACCGGACTGATTACGGAAAAAGGCATCTGCAGGGCTGAAGAAAAAGATATCAAAAAAATGTTTTCGGATAAATTTCAATAATCATGGAAGGGGTAGTAAAATTCAACTGTCACTGGAACCAGTCGGGTCCTGTTATTTCCGACGAACAGTATGAGATAATAAATTACTGGAGGGAAATACTCTATAATATGGATCTCATTGGAGCTTATGAGAATGGTGTGGGATTTGGAAATATCAGCATGCGTATCAGGGGAGGGAACCAGTTTATCATAACCGGATCTGCGACCGGTGAGATCCCCGAACTGGAACCAGGGCATTATGTCAAGGTTAACTCTTTCAATATAGATGATAACGCTGTTCAGTGTGTAGGTCCGCTCAAGGCGTCTTCCGAATCTCTTACCCATGCAGCGATATACCTGGCAGAGCCGGGGGCAAACGCAGTGGTGCATGTTCACGCCATAGAGCTCTGGAATGAGCTCATATACAAGGTGCCGACGACCAATCCATCGATGGATTACGGGACCACAGGACTTGCCAAAGATATCTTCAGACTTTTCAGCGACTCAGATGTCTTTGAAAAAAGAATAATAGTTATGGCCGGGGACAGGGCGGGTATTCTTACTTTCGGACATGATATGGACGAAGCTGTAAATGTGCTCATGTCGTATCTGAGGAAGGAGAAATAAATAAAACTCCATTTAAAATTGTTGTGGTATATCAGGGAGATTCTTCGCCCCGCTGATGCGGGACTCAGAATGACAGTATCCTTTGTGGAGTGATGGGGGATCCCCTTGCCTTACCACAGACTTTTTGGCATTATTTTATGAATGCCTTCCTTAGAAAGGCAGGATTTTGGAAAATTTCCTGAATATTCTTAATATTGCAGTCCATTTTAACGGTCAATGCCGTTAAAGGGGCCCATAGCTCAGCTGGTTAGAGCACCTGACTCATAATCAGGGGGTCGCTGGATCGTGCCCAGCTGGGCCCACCTTCGCCCTCCGAAGCCTTGGCGTAGGAGGGCTTCGCCTTTTTAATAATAGCCTATCGCCGCCAAATCTTCTTCGGGCTTCGGTGGGCGCAGCCCACTGAAACCCAGTAAATAAACCCTGTGATTTATTATCTTAATAATTATTTTTATTTTTGACTAGATATTTATTTGGCCTCTCCAGCAGGATACCAATTGAAACCTCTTTCATCGCTGCAACTATGTGGTTTGTATATATTTTAAAGTGCGCTGATAATTCTAATTACACTGGCTGTACATCAGATCTGGAAGATCGTATAAACCGTCATTTGAAGGGAGAGAATACCTATACAAAAGAAAGACTGCCTGTCACACTTGTTTACTATTCTGCTTTCATGGATAAGTACAAAGCCTATGAATTCGAGAAATACCTTAAAACAGGTTCGGGAAAGGCATTTGCTAATAAAAGGTTTCTATAATTTGTGTGCCATTTTCTTTTGGCGCCAGTTTGGTGCCAGGATTTGGGTGAAAATGGGAAGTTAAATCGAATGATTTATAGGTTAATTAGTTCTAATAGGGTCAGATATCTTTATTAAACTTCCTAAATGGAAAAGCCAGTGTCCCTGATCACTTTCAGCCGGAATAAATTGACCACATAAAGACGGGGTTAAATATTTGATATAATATTACTTTTGATTAACCTAATTTACCCGGCTGAATGTGGTCAATACGCCCGGCATTTGCACTGAATGATACAGTTTGTTGGAAAATGCAGTTAGACAATTTTCGATGTCACGCAGACTTTCACGACCTGTCAGTTGAGCGAAACTCATTACAAGAAAGTGCTCCCGGCAAGAAAAGCTCCTTATCCGGTAGTCTCCCTTGTAATGATCAACACATTTTTGAAATTCGTTCTCTGGTATAAACATCATCAATTGTGCAAAAACTGTTTTCCCTATATGCGTGATCGCTCAAAATATGGTACGAGCGAAAATATAAATTCAAATCGTTAAAAATTTGACCCTATTTAAGATATTATATATTAGTAATTTACGTTATTTTTAACCGTCCTTAACCGGACACTAGTGTTACCAGATCATATAATCAGGGGGTCGTTCAATCAGAGCGGGAGCGAGAGCCTGACGGAGGTCTCCTTCATACACGCCTGTCGGGAAAATGGGCAATCCAGTATATCGATAGAGATGAAGGGAGAAAATTCAGGGTAAATTAACCTTCCGTCAGGAAATTAACGCATCGGACAATTCCTTAAAAGCCTCAGCTTCAATATCATATATTTTGTTAAAATTGCAACTTGCCTGACGGATCCTTTCTTTCAGATCATCTGCCCTTTCGGCATCAGCAAACATTTGTCCGATAGCAGAGAATAATTCTCCTGATCTCCTGAATTTTTCTGATGGTCCAAGGAGCTTTTCATCCTCCGTGAGCTTTGCCGATTCAGCAAGAAACTTTGAATACATATACCGGAAACAGCCTCCTCCTGTTCCTCCGACCTCAATATAAATGTACAGGCTGAAAAGGTTCATCCTCAGTTCATGGTCATTGAATATCTCAGGCCATTTCAGCAGTTCTTTTGAAGTATGCTTGATCCCCCTGATCCCGATATTCTTTATCGGAGGATTTACAAGTGAATCAATCGTCTGCTTTATTGCTGAATATATGTCTTCTTTGCGGGGATGATGAAAACCGCTGAAATCAAACTCTAACCAGCTGTTCTGCGGAGGGAACGGTTTGAATTTTGACCCCCTGACTTTACGTAATTGTTCAAGAGTGACCGGATGATAAAATCCTTTTTTCAGACCGACCGACCGGGGATCCATGTCTGAGCATAGCACGTTTTCCTTTCCGTCGAATCCGCAGGCAACAAAGGTATGTCCTCCGAAATGATATTCCTGAGGAAACTCAAACCATGGAAGAAAGCCCATGTCGCCGAAAAGCATCACTGGTTCCTCCTTAAGAAGCTTTTCAATAAGGGCTTCCTCCGCTTTTTTTGAGCTGCTGGTGGTAATAGTCTTTATTTTTACACCGGTTCTCATGCCAATATCGCCGAAGAAGCTCTTGTTATTGCCCCTGCCTCCGATAAAAACATAATCTTTGGTCCCCATTTTCATCTTCCAGTAGATGAATCCCATTCCTGAGCCAACGCCCAGAAGCATCTCCTCTGTTAAGGGATGATTATGAAAGTGAAATATCTTTGCCAGAGAGCTGGTCTGGCAGTGATACCCATCAAGGGCGGGACAGTATGGAAACGGTTGAACAGCCATAATTACAGGTAATATCAGAGCGGTTTAACAGGGACACATATATCGACGGTAATATTACCGTCTTTCGGTTCCTCGGGGTACATTTCAAAGCAGGGTTTGTCGTCAGGTTGGTATCCGCTTTCCGGCAGCCATTTTCCATAAACCCAGTCCCATGCATCCTGGAACTGATCAGCTCTGACTACAAACCTTGCGATCATGTACTTTGCAGCGTCCAGTTCCATTTTTCCGACCTCACCGTCAACTTTTGTGTCGGGAGGAACAGTAATGCATACACTGGTACGGAGCTTTGCCTGATCCGTTACGTTGGGATCATCATGGTAAATGATAAGCGACCTGAAACCGGATCCGCCGATAAGTCCCCTGGGGCCCGCCCACCTGAAAAGCCTGTTCCAGAGCTTCTCAAAGAGTTTCTCATCGCCCTTGTATGGGCCGATATGCCTGATATAGGCAACACTCATTTTCGGAAGGTCTTTCACTTCCACACTTTTGTTAAGTTCCATAGTTGTTTTCCATTTAATTGTGTTAGTAACTGAACAAAAGTACATCACGGGCTCCTCCTTCTCTTGCCTGTGATTGCCATTGAGTTGACTGTTATTGCTATCCTCCTGATTTTTCTTGCGGTACCTTTTCGGAGAGATCCCGAAATAGCTCCGGAAATTCCTGGAAAAGACTGAGATATCCTTAAACCCGCATTTCTCTGCTATCAGTGTAACACTATCCTTAGGGTTAACCCTCAGAAGGGAGGCAGCTTTTTCCAATCGTACACGCATTATGAACTGAAATGGAGTCTCCCCAGTGATCGCATGGAAAATACGGTGGAAATGGAACTTTGAAAAATTCGATGCAAATGCAAGCTCATCAAGGGTGAATTGATTCCCTGTCCGAATCTCGATATAATCGATCACCTTGTTGATTCTCGATTTGTACTCATCCGCAAGATTAACCGGAATATTTTCTGACATCTTTGTGCCTTTACTAGTTTATCAAAGATAATTCATCGGCAATATTTTTTTTAGGGAGTGACGGATTTTTTGTTATATTGTAATGTCAATTGATCTCTATCTTTCCTTATTCAGCCTGTAAGCAGCCATCTCCTCGTGGTTCCTGACAACCAGTATGTTGCCGGCAAGTACGGGATGGCTCCATGTCTTGGCATTCAGTACCCGGATAGTTGCCAGTTCAGTGAATTTTTCAGGTACCGCCGAAACCAGTGCCACCTCCCCTTTTTCAGTTAGTATAAGAAGTAAGTCCTGGTCTGCAAGCAATATCTGGAAACCACGGTAACGGGCTCCTCTCCACATTCGCTTTCCATCCTTCAGATCGAGACAGGTAAAATAGGGACCATCAAACCCATAGGCATAATCCTTATGAATAATAAAATCATTGAAATTGACCTTATAATCAGAAGATTCCCATAATTTATCAACCTTATAAATGTCAGCTTCCTTTTTTACAGATACCCGGCGGATGCTTATATTTTCACCGCTAAGCAGAAGATCATTACCTTCAATATAGGATGGTTGCAGTATCCTGTCCTGAATTTCCCATGTGTATTCCCATTTCTTCTTCCCCGTCCCCGGTTCGATGCTCACAGCCCTCTGTTTACTCATGAAAAGTACCTCCTCTTCTCCGTTCAGATTAAACAATTGAGGAGAGCTGTAGCCTGAGCCTCCATCAGGACCAAACCACCCAGGGTTTCCTGTTGTAATTTCGTATGCGGCCTTCTTTCCCGCAAGAGCGACAATCACTGTATTTCCTGTTATAAGCGGAGAAGAAGTAAACCCCCAGGCTGGGACTTTTACACCAGCATCTGAAGATGCATTGCGTGACCAGATAACAGATCCGGTATTAGCGTCAAGTACATTAAGGATACCGGTAGCGCCTAAAGTATATACATGATTTCCAGCAATTGTGGGAGTTGACCGGGGACCGGGTCCTGCATGGGATTCCTCAAACCGTGCCTTATCCCCGTGTTTCCAGATGGCTTTACCGGTTGTAAGGCTGTAACATGAAACAGTCTCATTTTCTCCAAGCTGTTCCTGGGTGTAAATCCTGTCGCCTTTGACGGCAAAAGATGAGCATCCCGGTCCGACAGGCTTACGCCATATCTCTGCCGGAGGTGAAGCGGACCAATCAGTGTTAATCTGAATGCCTTTTACGATGCCGTCGCGGTTAGCTCCACGAAATCCCGGCTACTCTGAAATAGTATCAGCAGTAACTATACCTGACAAAGACAAAACTGCATCGTTACCATCATGCGTCAGCATTATCTCTTCTTTGGTTTCTGCCCATCTCCAGCCAAGATAATGACGGCCGTCCCCTGTCATACCATTTGTCCTGAGCAAGGTCCATATTCCTGATGCAACAACAATGAAAACGACCATTGAAATTCTCCTTACTGCTGTTGACAGGTTCCTTGTTAAAACTGCCCAGACAACCAATGCCAGCGAAATTCCCGGGATTGAAAAGATTAAGAACATAAGCCCCATATTTGCTGTTGATATAGATTTATCGAGGAGAAGGGATGTTCCTGTCATGACTACAATTATCAATATTATAGCTCCCCATCGTTCAATCCTTGCAGCACGGCTGAAAAAGAGCCACCATACGACAATTGCCAGTCCGCATGCAACCCCGCCTAAAAATCCGATTGCGGCAGCTTTAGGTAAAAGAGCAGGGAGAAGGTATCTTAAAAGCCACTGCAGGATCACAATAATGATCCCGGGCAGTATATTAAGCTTATTTGGTCCGGCCGATTCTTTTGTAATATCTCATGTTTTACGTGAATTCATACAAGCTGTCTGGTTATTTCCGGAAGTAAGGATCTTTAAAAACTTTTGAAAGTGTACTTCAATTTCACCTTTAAAGTTTTCATTATTCAGGTGTGTGTTCATAAAAGCATCTGTATCCTCTTTTTTGTCATCGGGCAGAACTAGAACAATCGGAAAAGCCTGGCACAGGATGCATTTACCACTTACCATCTTTTCCACCTCCCTGAAAACCAGTCCGTGTCCGAATTTTTCATCTTTCTTCTCATATGTACTGCCGCAACAGGTTACAAAAACCAGTTCATTGATTTTTTGAGTATATTTTTTGATAAAACTTCGCAGCGGAGGAATCAACCTGCCCATCCATATCGGCCCGCATAATATAACCCTTTCATATTCTTCAATTCTTTTTTTCAGCGGCCATATACCCAGATGAATATTCATTAAGAACAATAAAAAGATATTCAGCCGGGGCCTGATTTCCTCAATATCGCAAGATAAACTCTCCGCAATTTTCCTGGCGAGATATTTGTTACTGCCTTTTCTTGAATAAAATACAACAATTGTTTTCATCTGTCAATAATTCCATTTTAAAGGTTATCCCCTATGGAGGAAGAATTCACGAAGTTGGGGAAATATTTGTATTCTTGTTTGTGTCTGGAGAATGGTTGGGTCAGGATCTCCGGCTTTTCCAATAATTAATCAAGCTTACATAACCTTGATTATTATTGCTTTAATTACTTTTGTAACCATGCTGGTCTGATGAATACAATTCATAAACACTTCAAGAATCTTCTTCATCTTTGTTAATAAAACCGGTTCTTCATTATTTACTAAAAGGTTTAATAACCCGGAATAAAATATTTCATTTGCCCTCTTGTTACTGCCAGCATTACGGAAATACCTGCAACATACAGACAATTCCTTCGAGGTTTGGGTTATAATACCGGCCTGTTCGTTATAAATGGGATTTTTTACTTCAATCCTGCACGAATACAGCATTCTGCCAATATTGTTAACAGATTCCATTAAATCGTTAATCTGATTGACAAGTTCGTTAATGTCTTCCTTGTCAAATGGAACAACAATTAGTGATCTTAATAAAAAATAAGTATCAGTTGTCAGAGAATCTGATATTGTCTGAAGTTCATTAAGCCTGAGTACTACTTCTGATTGTTTTTTCAAATCAGCGGTTTGTAATAAAATCTCAAGTTGTTCAGCAGCCAGAACCAGATTCTCAGCATTGTTTTCGATAGATGGGAACAATGAATGGTACTTTGGTGCAAATACATCGAGCAAACGGGTTCTGGTCATACAAATATGATTTAGTAAATTGCTACTCTTCCTTCAGTGATGGCTTCTTCTTTCAGTAAATAAAGCTAAATCATTTTAATGGAGTATCTACTGCGCTGATTGTGAAGTTTTTGTTACATTTCTGTTTCATTTTAACAGCAACAGGTTTCTGGATGGGTGTGTTGGGATTCCTTAAAGCATTCGTATAGCTGGTATTTATGTTTTAAAAGGCATTCATGCAACCTGGACCCTGATTATTTTTCAACAATAAACTTTTGCTTTTCTTTTTTACAGATTAGCTGAACCACCCATTTTCCTGTTTGTGCTGAAGGTGGTAATCCGCCTCCCGGAAACAGCCACTGTCCGGCCATATAAAAGTTTTTTAGCTTTGGCAATTGCATATCCAGAGTTTTCATCATATTTTCCTTTGAAGGCATAAAACCTTCGTAAGCACCATTCTTTACACCGGTATAGCTAACATCGGTTCTCGGTGTTGCTACATCTATAACTTCAATATATTCCGAAATACCTGGATAAATAGTTTTCAGACAGGCAATTGCATCTTTTTCAATCTGTTTTTTTTCATTTTTATAATCTTCGCCTTCGAGATTTTCCCATAACTTCCAGGGCGTTTCGTAACGTAAAACAATGGTGGTTTTTCCTTCGGGTGCCATTGTGCTGTCGTATGAATAATTCATTACCGAAAAACCATAGTCAAGATTGGTTAGGCCGATTTTCATTCCTTTTGTAACATTAATGATTATAGGGGCTTCCGATGGTATTGTTTTATTTATCCCGAACGAGACTTGAACCAATGGTGTAAACAATTCCCATTTTTTGTAGGCAAAATCAATTTTCTTGTTTACATATTTTCCTTCCAGCATTTTATAAATTGTTGTGTATCCGTCTGCTGTGCCGATGACATAATCTGCTTTAATCAGAGTTCCATCAGATAGTACTGCTCCTTTTACTGTATCATTTTCAACTATGATCTTTTCAACTCTTTTTTTGTATGAAATTTTACCGCCAAGTTTTTCAAATTTCTCTGCCATTCGTTGAGCCAAAGGATATGAGCCGCCTTTTATGTAACCTGCATTTTTTTGATTAAACCAGGCAAGCATAAAAATGAAAGCCAAAGCAGAAAAATTTCTGTCTCCGTACATTGCATAAAAAGCAGATTTTAGTCTTTCACTCTTAAAATTGAGTTTGTCAAAATATTCCCTGGTTGTAAGACGTCCAAATTTTCTTACAACTTTTATAATCGGCAGCATCACTGGTAAACCTCTCAGATAATCAAGAGGATTTCGTAGTTCGGGAGGAAGTGTAAACGGCTCTAATAAAGCACTTTTTCGCATATCGTTGCACATTTTACGGATTGTCCTGGTGTCATCTGGTGCAATTTCAATCAGATACTTTTCCCACCGGTCGATATTCGAATAAATTATAAATTCAGTTCCTTCATTATTGATAATACGCGAATGAATATCATGGTCAATGATTTCTGTTTGGTCATTGATTACGTTTGTTTCACGCCAAATTTTGTAAAACGGCCCTTTTGATGTCCCTACAAGCCAGTGCAAACAATAATCAAACCGATAATTTTTTCGCTCCCAGGCGGTGCATTGACCGCCTGCAACAGTGTGCATTTCCAGAATTTCGGTATCAAAACCATTCATTGCAGAGTAAATTCCGGCAGACAATCCGGCAACTCCACCGCCAATTATAAGTACTTTTTTCTTCATTATTTAGTTTAATTATTATTTATTATCGTCGAACTCTCTGATAAACAATCGTTTGAAAGCATTAATATAAGTTTTTTTGGCAAGTTACAGATGTTCGTTGCTAAATCTGTTACATGGGTATAAAAATAGATTGCTGATTTTACTGATTTTATTTTGCAAAGTGCAATTTAAATTGACAATTTAACATAATTGTAACATGGTTAGGGGTTTTTCAGCTGGGATTATTATTCCCGGGCTGGCCATATGGTGAGGTTGTGTTACCCTACGCAAGAACCGGATGCAAGAACCATTGCAAATTTGTCTTAAGAGCAGAAGTAAAAGCAAAAACCGTGACAATTACCCGTTTTACGGGACATGTAATCCCGCAAGGCGGAAAACAACTTTCCCATATTGGCTTCATATCGAATATTGGTTTACTGCTAGGGTTTTTTCCCCAAAATTCTATCAGCATCCTTAAGATATTGGGATAAAGCTGCAGATCCATACCAGCTATACAGGTCTGGTTTTAAGAGCTTCGCTTTAATAGCCGGGTCCGTTTCTAATAGTATACTTGCTTCATTCAAAGTGGGAACGTTAAGAATAAAAATACCACGAAAATTATTATTATTTTTGCCAAACGGACCAGCCACTATCAGTTTATTTTGTTCTGCAAGCCTGTTGATATTTGAAAGATGACCTGTAAACAGACTATCGGTAGTTGATTTATTTTCATAATTATTACTGCCTGTTTTCAAAACTACAAGCACATACATTTTCATCCCATAATCATCTGCTCCCAATCTTTTAGCTAATGTTGAATCGTAATTTTGATTTATTGTCTGTCCTGTTAAATTAATAGAATAGAGCACCAGCATTGTGATGGTTAATATGGTTTTAATATTTTTATTTAGTCTGTCCATAGGAGAATTCATTTCATACATGTTTTTTACAATGTTCAAATAGTCTAATGACTTAAATAACATACATAGACACGAAATTGTTTGAAAGATCAAAGTATATTGTATAAGCCAGATACCCCGATCACGTTCAGCCAGGAAAATAATACTAATTAAATGTAATCCTATTTCAAGGATTTAACCCCGGCGTTAAGTGGTCAATTTATATCGGTGAGCAATGGTAAGGGTCTCCGGCTTTAGCAATTATTTAAGATAATCGTTGAAATACCCGGCTATTTTTTCATAAAGATGGACTCTTGCCTTGCCGGTCATGTTGTGCCCGGCACCCGGATAAACAAAATAATCGACCTGTTTACCCTGCTTAATACATTCATCAATGAATGCAAGACTGTTTTGCCAGACCACTGTGGGATCGCTGGTGCCGTGTATTATCAGCAATTTTCCTGAAAGATTGCCAACATGATTTATAAGAGATGATTTCTTATACCATTCCGGATTTTTCATTGGTGTATCCATATAGCGTTCGCCGTACATCACCTCATACCATTTCCAGTCTATGACCGGTCCGCCTGCACAGGCAGTTTTAAATACTCCGGGATTACGAAGCATCAGAGTTATGGTCATGAATCCTCCGTAGCTCCAGCCATGCACACCAATCCTTTTAGGATCGATAAAACTGAGGGTCTTCAGATACCTGATCCCTGTCATTTGATCTGCCATCTCTGTCTCGCCGATCTGCCGGTGGATGATGCTTTCAAATTCAAATCCCCGGTTTTCGGAGCCGCGATTATCGAGAGTGAAAACCACATAACCCTGCTGAGCCATATAATTCAGGAAGAATCCGGCTCCGCCTGTCCAGGACCTGGTTATCATCTGTGCATGAGGACCTCCATAAACATATACGAATACCGGGTACTTTTTTGCAGGATCAAAATCCACGGGTTTAATAAGGCGACACCAGAGATCCGTAATTCCGTCATCGGCTTTTATGGAGAATATCGACATCTCCCCGGTTTTGTAGTCTTTATATGGATTCGGGTCTTCCTGCAGCGTTGAAATTTTTGTCCCTTTATTGTCGATCAGATAGTATGCTCTTGACATTTGCAGCCCGCTGAATACATCCAGGAAATAGTTCATGCCTGCCGGGGCATTTATGCTGTGCACTCCTTCTCCTGAAGTAATCTTTTCTGTTTTCCCTGTTTTTATTTCAGTCCTGCAAAGATGCTTTTCAAGCGGACTTTCCATAGTTGATTCATAAAATACCGAATTACCCGGCGGATCAGATAGGATAAGATTTATTACTTCCCATTTTCCTCTTGTGATCTGCTTCAGAAGATTGCCCTCTGTATCGTACAGGTAAAGATGATTCCAGCCATCGCGCCGGCTTTGCCAGATAAATTTCGAACCGTCGTTCGGAATAAAATATAAATCATGCATCGGCTCTACATATCTGTTGTTCTTTTCTTCAAACAGGTTTTTTATAAGTTCCCCTGTTATAGCATCATATTTATTCACCCAAAGATGGTTTTGGTCACGGTTCAGTATCCCGGCATAAATGAACCTGCATGAAGGATCCCAGGTCACTGAAGTAATGTACTGATTTTCCGGACCTTCTGTCTGAAGATAAACTGTCTCGTTCTGCTGCGGATCAAAAATACCCAGCTTGAGCTTCTGGCTTTTCATTCCTGCCATAGGGTATTTTATGAGTGAGGTTTCTGCAATACGGCTTGAAATATCAACAAGGGGGTAATCGGTAACCTCGCTCTGATCGATCCTGTAAAAAGCAACCCGTTTCCCGTCAGGCGACCAGTAAATGCCGGTATTAATTCCAAATTCATTCCGGGATGGGACCTGGCCGTAGATTATGTCTTTGTTCTCCCCGCCGTTGACATGAATGGTTTCTCCGTCAACAGCAACAAACAGGTTGTTTTCGATAGTATAGGCAACGTTAAAACTCTTGTCACTGATGGTCGCATTTTCTCCGGAGCTGTCAAATTCATTGACTTTCATGAGTTTCAATGCTGAAAGATCGTACAGGAAAATCCTGTTCTGATCCCTGAAATAAAAACGGTCCCTGTCGATCCATGAAATTGCGGGAAACTGACGAAGCTCACTCTGCCTTAATTCCCTCATTTTTGAATTAATAGATTCAAGCTTTAGAATCGTATCAGCTATTGCCGGATTAAATACTGTTTTCTGAATCAGGCTTTTGTTTTCTATCCATGTGAATGCATCGAGTCCTGTCCTCCAGGAAAGGCCGGTTATTGATTTTGGCATCAGCTCCCTGTTAAGGAAATCTGAAGCAGTAAAAACCTTATCCTGTGCTGCAAGATTAAGGGTTAATGCAATTGCCGGCAGAATTGTAAAAAGATTTATTTTCATATTGTCAGGTTTGTTTAAAGATAGGCATTTCTGATTATCTGAATGATGATATTTATGACAGGCGATTCCTCAATAATATGAAAATTTTATCGATGAGAAGGCCGTTACCGGTTCAATAGTTCTACTGATTTGTGTCTTGATTTTCTGTGAAAGAGATGGCGATATGTTAAGATTTAGGTTTCAGATAATAAATTGAATAAATCGATATTTAAAAAAATTATCTCCTTACCTGTTTTTTGAGATGTCATGATTCCGAGTTCTTCCATCTGCCTTAAATATTTCTTTGCTGTATTAAGACTTTTTATATCATGACTAAGTATCTTCTTTGGACTAATATAAGGCTGTTCAAATATTTTTTCTATAGTTTCCTTACCAATATGGGGTAATTTTTGACTGATTAGATCATTTGTCCTATGAAACAGATTGTCTATCTCGGTTATTTTCTTTATGGTATAAAGTGAGGTTTCTTCTATTGCTTTAAGCATGTAAAGAATCCATCCTCTCCAATTTCTTAATGTTGTCACATTATTAAGCAGGTAGTAATAATCATCCTTATTCTCAATAATATAGGCACTTAAATAAAGTATAGGTACATCAAGTAGATTTTTTTGGGCTATCAGCAATAGACTCAGAATCCTTCCTGCTCTGCCATTCCCATCTCTAAATGGATGAATTGCCTCAAATTGATAATGTGAAATGGCAAGTTTTATTAATGCATCATGTGAATATTTGTTATCATCATTTAGGTATGATACAAGGTTTTCCAATTTCTGTTGGATCACTCTTTCACCACGAGGAGGTGTATAAACCACTGTCCCCCCAAGATAACCACTCCCTCTCTTTTTTATTACGGTTTCTGTCTGCAGAGGTCGTATACCATCTCTTACCTTTTTGATCTCCCGATAAATTTTAATCATTAAATCTATACTGAAACCTCCATTAGTCTGTATGTCATTAAATCCTGACCAGAGTGCCTGACGATATCTCAATACCTCTTTTACATTGCCCTTTAATCCATCATCCTCACCCGAAAGAGCTTTATAGAGTTCTTCATCGGTAGTAAATATATTCTCGATCTCTGTACTTGCTTTTGCTTCTCGAAGGGAGATTGTATTTACCAGCATTGACTGGTTCGGGAGTGTTTTGGCTAGCCCTTTCAATTCTGCTAAAGCCTTGTTTGCGACAATTGCTGCTTTCAGGATCTCTACAGTTATTACCTTTTCATCAGGAGGAGGAAGCAAAGGCAGTTCATTGTATGGATGATTCCGATCATATTGAAATTGTTTTGACATATAACATTCTTTTTGTCAAATATGGCTATATTTTGACATTTGTATAAATTTAATGTCATTTTTTTAAGCATTATGATATTTATTTAATGAATCCTTTGCATTTGACAGATAAAACGTCAATTGTCAATTTTGAGCGTTTTTTGACAGATCTGCATAAGCCAGTCTTCTTGACCACAAGCCGCCGGAAAGATCAATATTTTTATATTTTTTTATAGATCATATAATCAGCCCTGACTTCAGATGGTCAATTTCCTCCGGCAAGAAGTGGTCAGAGAAAGTGGCCTTTAGATTTTGGATTTGGAATTCATTGGACTATTAAATAGATTTGTTGAAAAGCATATCATTCTGAATTAGTATGATGCAAAAAGCTAGATGGTTCTATCCGGGATTTCTGGTTTTTCTGTTTATCCTTAATTCCTGTTCAAGGCCATTGAAATGGCCGGAATCACCTTTATATATTTTCGAACAGGGAGAATCGAATTCAACTCAGCCAACAGACCTGGCAGGTGCATTGGAAAAGATTGCAGGTCATTATGCACACTATGATGTGGTGGCATATGAAGATACCACAATCAGAACGACCATGAGAACATTTATCATTTCATACGGATTTACTGATTTTTACATGGAGGAGGGCAGGCTGATGCAGTCAGATCGATTTTTGCATGCAGAACAAAAACTGAGCAGAAAAAATGCCAGATCAGTATTCAAAGACGAAGCTGTGCAGGCCATCAAACCAAGGGTTCAGGAAGTTGAATTATTCCAGAAAGAAGGAGCCTGGCATATTTACAGGCCGGAGAGCCCAAGCCTTCTGGGAATCGAGGGAGACCCGATGAAACCCCTTTCGACCGATCCCAATGACCCAAATTTAAGTGATCCTGATAAGGACGGTCATCCCGGAGTTACTGTTCAGATCAGCGTGGGCAAATTCTTCAGGGGTGAGATTTATATAACACGAAGGGAAATATTCAGCAATTATCTCATTCTGAACAATAACGGAACCCTTAGTGGATATGTTATCGACAGATCGGAGCAATTCGTTGTCGGAGCTTCAAAAAAAATACTGAATCAGGAATCCAATTCTGTTCAGCATCCTGATACAGGGCTTAGTCCGGTCTTGCTGGTTAAGGTCGACCCGGCCATAGATTCTTTCGAAGAGTTAATGAAGATAAGAGATGATATCTTCCCCGAAGAACCGGAATTTTATCAAAAAAGGAAATAGAAAATAATGTCTGATAAACATCACAAGATAAATGAAGCCAATTGAACAGGAGAAAAGATCGGCCGGAACGGCCTTAAATGCTGAAAGCATAATGGAATTATGGACTAAAACCTACAATACCCATGGGAAGCCCGACTGGTCACATATCCTCCCCTACTACGATGAAAACATCCATTTCAGGGATTCTGTTCAGGAACTCCGGGGATTGGAAGAATTTGTGGCAATGACCCGGAGGCTTACTGACCGTTCCAAAGACCTGTCAATGAATATTGTCAGAACCGCCCAACAGAAGAACGACATCTTTATTGAATGGGAAATGACTATAAAATTCAAGAAGAATCCCAGTTCCGTATTATACGGTTCAAGCCGCGTAACCCTGAACGAAGAAGGAAAGATCATTGAACAGAGGGACTATTACGACCTTTGGGGAGATATCTTTGACAATATTCCGAGGTTTGGAAAGGCTTACAGACGGTTTATGAAAAGGAAATTTGGTTGAAACAGTAATGAAGAGGATTATGATATCCAGATATTTCAAAGAATATCAGTGGTCGAACATCGCGGCAATGATAAAAAACAACCGGCGGGAGCCAAAGATCTGTACCAATGATTTCAAGGACCGGCTTGTTGTTATCAGCGGTGCCACTTCAGGTATAGGTTACCATACAGCCAGAAAATTCGCCTCGCATGGAGCAAGGCTGCTCTGCATTAACAGGAATGAGAAAAAAAGCGAGGCTTTGAAGGCCGAAATCGAGAAAGAATATGGCGTCAGCTGCGAGTATATCATTGCCGACCTGAGCAATCTGAAAGATATTTATAGTGCAGCAGACAACCTTGCTAAGATCGACATCCCGATAGATGTGCTGATTCACAATGCAGGAATCTATCTTACCAAAAGAGAACTTACCGCTGAAGGATTTGACAAAGTTTTCGTTGTAAATCACCTTGCTTCATTTGTGATTAATATTCTCCTGGGTGAAAAATTTAAATCCCAGGAAAGAGCCAGAATCATACTTGTCAATTCAGAAGGCCACCGTTTTGCTGCCTGGGGCTTACAACTAGATGATCTGAACTGGGAAAAACGACGTTATTCCGGATTGAAAAGTTATGGTTCGGCCAAGCTTGCACAGCTGCTGTCAATGCTCCTCTTCGCTGAATATTTCAAACCCTGGGGAGTTACTATAAATGCATTGCATCCCGGCGCTGTCAGATCAGAGAGCGGACAGGAAAACGGTGCAGTATACCGCTGGGTAAAAAAACATCTTTATGATAAGATCCTGAGGCCGGCTGAAATTTCGGCAGAGTCGATCTATTACCTTGGGGTTTCGGATGAAGTAAAAGACATACGCGGAAAGTTTTTTAACCTGACCACAGAGGAAGAACCAGCCCCCCCTGCCATTGACAAAGAGGCTGCATATAAACTCTGGGCAAATAGTGTGGAAATGACCGGGGTTGAGGATATAATCAGCTCATTTTGAACCTGTATGGCTGAAAAGAAATACCATTCAATAGTCGTTGGAGGAGGTATGGCCGGACTGACCTGTGCTGCCTCTCTTGCTAAAGACGGCCGTAACGTTTTGCTTATTGAAAAGAACAGGGAATGCGGAGGACTGGTTAACTCCTTTTCACACAACGGGTTTCAGTTCGATACCGGTATCAGAGCTCTTGAAAATGCGGGTATTATTTTCCCCATGTTAAAAGAATTGGGCATTAAGCTCGATATCGTTAAAAGTCCTGTTTCTGTTGGTGTGGAGAAGGATATCTTGAATATCCAGGACATTAACAGTTTAACTGAATACAGGAACCTGTTGAAGAGATTGTATCCTGAAAGTGAAGCCGAAACGGATCATATCATAAGAATAATCCGGAAGGTGATGAAGCACATGGATGTGCTTTATGGCATAGAAAATCCCTATTTCAAGGATATGAGTCGAGACAGGAGCTATCTGTTGAAAGAACTGCTTCCCTGGTTGCCGAAATTTCTGTTTACGATAGGAAAAATCAACCGGATGAATGTGCCGGTTGAGCCATTCCTGGAAAAGATTGTTAAAAACCCCTCACTCAGAGATATTATCTCCCAGCATTTCTTCAGGAATACCCCTGCCTTTTTTGCGCTGAGCTACTTTTCCCTGTACCTGGATTATTTCTACCCTAAGGGAGGTATGGGCAAACTTGCCGAAGCCTTGGAAAAAAGGTTCCTGGAATGGGGGGGTGAGGTAATGCGTGAGACGATCATTGAAAATGTATCGGCTTTTGAAAAGAGGATAACTGATCAGAATAATATTGATTATATATATCAAAATCTTGTCTGGGCTGCTGATCTTAAAACTTTCTACAGGATTACCAGTACAGAGGGTTTGTCCGTAAAGATCAGGACGAAATTCGAAAAGGTTAAAAGCCGCTTACTTCAAAAAAGGGGGGGAGATTCCGTTTTCACGCTTTTTGTTGAAGTGGATGAACCCATTGAGAGTTTTAAAAGAATTGCGAATGGACATTTCTTTTATTCTCCATCGAGGAAGGGATTGGGTGAAACCCACCGGGGAGAGCTGGACAGGATTCTAAGTGCACCCGGCGGACCGGAGAGGTCGCAGATAATGAGCTGGCTCGATAAATTTCTTGCACTGAATACCTTCGAGATTTCTGTCCCGGCCTTAAAAGATCCAGAACTGGCACCAGAGGGCAAAACAGGACTTATAATCAGTTTCCTTGCCGATTATGATTTGTTTAAAATGATCGCTGAAACAGACTGGTATAAGGAGTTTATTACGGAACTGGAAGCGCGCATCATTAAGGTGCTTGCCGGTTCAGTTTATCCCATGTTAAAGCAAAAAGTAATAGCACATTTCTCTTTCTCCCCTCTTAACTATGAAAAGAGAGCTGGCACTTCTGAGGGAGCAATTACCGGGTGGTCTTTCCGTGAACCGGTTCCGGTAATCAATAAAATAATGGCTGCGAACCGGGCAGTTGTAACACCAATACCTTCAATATTTCAGGCAGGACAATGGACATATAGTCCGGCCGGAGTACCAATGGCTGTTCTCACCGGCAAACTGGCTGCACTTAAAATATTAACCACGTAAGATCCTACAGAATGAGAATAAGGACTACTATAATGAGTGTAGAAACAGCTATTCCGATAAAGAGTTGTTTCACAATGGTTCTGGCGGAAAATGTCTTAAGTACTTCGTAGTTCGTAATTTCATTATACTTGGTTACCAGGTCATTACGGTTCTTTAATGTGGTATAGCAACCCGGGCTGTCAGCAATATAGTGCTGAGCGAAAGGAAAACAGACTGCCTTACTGATTTCCGGATGTGCCAATCCGGGAAAAAGAGTGTTTTCGGTTATGTGAATATCCTCTGGTGGAATATCCATGGCTTCAAAAACTTCAGCCGGATCAAATATCACGGAAAAAGGATTATCATCACCATTTGCAAACTTTTTACTGTGACCAATTGAGGTATTCCCCATTAGCCAGAGGCTTTGATCCAGCCTGCGCATCTTTCCCCTTTTTAAACTGCCTGTTAATAATAGCTTTCTGTTTGTCTTGTTTTCCTGAATATCCAGAAAGACTTCGCCTTTTGAACTCGTTGTGAAAATAGCCCTTTTACAATTTGGATCAGCAATTCCTTTCGTTGGCAGCGCTATAATGGTATTGCTTAATATTTCAATGAAAATGAAAGATAATAATCCGGTTTTTTTATCTGTTGCAATGAGGTAAGCCTCCTGCCTTGTACCCCAGAAAGTACTCGCACGTGTATTAAGATTACCTATTCCCATGTAGTAATCAGGCTCATCATCGGTAAACAACCTGGTCTTTGCAAGATCATACCGATCGGGCAGCAGTGACTTTGCATATTCAATATTACTGAGCCTGAAGAACAGAAACAGACTATATGGATCAATCACAAAACCTATATAGGGAGTATTTTTTGAAGCCCTGTACAGCAATCGCTTCATAATTTGCGGAGGCAGCAATTTTTTAAGTTTCTGGAAGAAGAGGAGATCGCTGACTTCCATAGGATTGATTAAGCTTTCAACTCCTTTGATGAATTTTTCCTCATTCTGTACTTCCATATGTTCAACTGCAAATAAAAATGAAAAACTTTTGCATAAACCTAATAGATAAATTTCACTTATAAAAGTACATTTCAACAAATCTCTTAAATATATCTGGCGCCAGTCTTTATACAGAAGCCGGACTGCAACATCATTGTCCTCCGGTCAGATTTACATTTGTACATTCGTCTGCAGATCATCAGATTAATGTCGGCATTAAGTGATCAATATACCCCAGCGAAATGTGGTCAGGGTCATTGGCCTTTGCGATCACGCCGCGCCCCGCGCGAGAGTAGTGAGCAGCGGGGGTGCAAGTACTTTTATGCTAAAGCTTAGGAGTCCGAAGGAGGGTATGCGTGTCCGGGTGCAACCCCCAATATAAATCTGCTTTAGGAGCTGGAACAAAAGCAAAAAGTGTTACAAGCCCATTAATTATACCGTCAGTGTTAGCCCTTGTTAATATTAATTTGAAAGTTTGATAATCGAAATTTTATTGTCCCATGTGATCGTATAATATGTTTTAGAATTAAGACAAAAAGGATCACTATGAGATGTTACTCTTGAATCACCGTACCATTTTCCGTTAATCATGACATTAAAATATGAATCCCAAACATCCCATTTATTACTTGCATATGTCCGGGAGCCAAAAACAACACCATTTGTTTCGGAAGAGAAGTTAATTGTCTTTCCTGAGAGTGGAGCATAATCCATTTTGTTCCATGTTAATCCTCCATCAGTTGTTTTCAATAGGGCATTATAGAAACTGATAAATCCAACCTGCTCATTTATAAATATTAATGATTGAATATAGTAAGGATAATTATAGCTTAGATTTTGCCACGTGTTTCCTCCATTACTAGTCTTAAACAATTGACCTTTTGATCCAGAAAGATAAGCTACATTCTCACTCAATAAGAAAAGATGATTGCATATCTTCATCTCTTCACTGGTAAAGCTTGTCCAGGTTTGTCCTCCATCTCGTGTAAATAGGTTGGCTCCAGGGCCAATTGTAATTCCAAAGGCTGGTGAATAGAATTTTATTGTTCTGAGATCTGCTTGTTTATACGGAAGTGGTATTGAATCCCATGTTTCTCCTCCATCTGATGTCCTTAACATTAAATATCCTGGTACTTTACATCCAGTTCCTCCACAATTGCTTTGTCCCCCAACAGCAAAACCAACCTGCTCATTTAAAAAAGATATTCCATAAAGGGGAAGTGTATTCTTGTTTTCGACTTGTCGCCAGTTTTTCCCGCCATCAGTGCTTTTTAAAATGGAGCCATCATAACAAGTAATGAATCCTAAGTTTTCTGATTGAAAGTATACAGAGTTGCAGTATTTTTCAAATCCGACAGGATAGGTAGTTACTTCTACGAAGTCAAGAGTCTTAGAAGATTGTAAATAGTTTGTATTTGAATAAATCTCACTGCGTACAAAAAATGCAGAATAGCAATCTGCACAATTATCTGATAAAACTAAAGTATCATTACTAAGCCTTATAATCTTGCTTCCAAACATGCTAAGGTAGTTGTCTTTTGAATTAAAATCAACTTCCAAATAATCATCAGTTTCATTAACTATTTCTATTGTACCTTTTGATAGAAGCGTGTCATTTCGATATATATAAAAACTCATTCCATGACGGATTGTAAGGATGTCAAATCTTGGTTCTATACTGCCTCCTGAAAATCCTCCGGAAATATTCCTTATTGTCCAATTTCCATAAATGTCACGATATTCATCTGGAAAAATATCCCTTTCACATTGGTAAAAAAGAACCATAACTACTATTGAATAGCTGAGCTTTTTGATAAAGGAAGGTGAATTTCTCATGGTTAGTAGTCTATATCATAGGATCCTTATAAAATGTACCTTAATTTATCAACTGTTTATGTCACTGGATTTTACCCCCGAAACGGATCTTCATTGATATTCCTCCATAGCGCACACGAAGATTAAGGGCAGTAAGGTCGTTGAGAGGAAACTGTATGAACGGTTCAAGAAGCAGTGTTGAAGTTTTTCCGTATGGAATGGAGTAGGCTGCTGAAAAATTGGCAAGACCGAAATAGTCAGTATGGTCTAATGCGCTGTAGCTGTTGTTTACCGTAACCTTTGAAGATCTTGTTTCGGAAGACATTGAACCTGTATATGTATTAAAATATTCCTGTGTGTATTCATTAACGAAATCACCGGTGAACTTCTGTTTGAAATAAACCATTGTCGAGGCCCCGGCTGAAAGGTAAATCCCTGAACGTTTCCTTTCAAACACCTTGAATACAATGTTCAAAGGCAATTCCATGGCTATCATCCTCAGCTCGCCGTTATAGGAATCGAGTGTTCCGCTGTTGCCGTCAATAAGAGCAACCATGTAGGATGATTCGAAACTTCCGCTTCCATTGTCAACGCCAAGTGAGTTTACGGCTAAAGCCAGTCCTGGCCTGAAAGAAATTCTTTCCGTGATCTTTTGCTCCACCCAGAAGCCAACCGAGACTCCTGGTGCCGAGGAGGAAGCATCTTTGACATGGGCCATAACTCCCGACAGTCCGGTCATGAATTTGGGCCTGCTGTACCGTCTCTTTTCTTCCGTGGTTGCTGTTTCCTTAATTCCTCTAGAGGGAAGCTCCGTAAGTATCTCTTTAGAGGTAAGGTTAATTGTATCTTCAACCGGCCGTAACTTGTTTTCCGCAATAACAGGCAGAACGTCAGCATCGTCAGGCTCCGGGGTTCTCTCTCCGTACAGGTGTTCTTCCAAGACAGGCTGTTCCGGAACAGATTCTGCTGCCAGGCTGACTATCCTCCTTGCTCCATTGTTTATCTTTCCCGGACCGGGCTTTACTGTGATGACCGTTGAGGCGGGACTTTCAGATACTGAATGTACTGTCGTTGGTATTTCAATTTTCGATTCTGTTTCCGATAAAGAGAGTATCTCTTCAGCATTGCGCCGGTTAATGGTCAGGTAAACAATTAAAGCACCTGCTCCGACTATCAGGGCTATTGATGCTGCTTTAGCCCAAAGAGGTATTACAATTGCCTTAAGCCTGCGTGCTTTCTTCCTCGCGGCCATGAACGAATTCCACCCCTCGTCGGTCAGATGATCGGCGCTGTAGTCGCTGAATGCTTTATCGACATTCTCCCTGAATATGTCGTCAAACAGCTTCATTGTTCACTTTTGTGGTTTTAAAATTCTTAGTATAGAGTTCCCTGAGCATCTTCTTGGCGCGGGTCAGGTTGGAACGCGAACTCGATGCAGTAATGCCAAGTATTTGCCCAATCTCGTTATGGGAATAGCCCTCGATCTCAAACAGGTTGAAAGTCACCCTGAATTGTTCTGGCAATAGACCGAACAGGAGAAGAATGTCTTCGACCGAAAGACTTGCATCTATTTCAGGTTCCTGCTCTTCTGTTGCCTCAATTTCGCTGATCTGAAGATGAGATGCATGTTTTGCATTCCGCCGGTAATTGTCAATGGCTGAATTGATCAGTATCTTTCCGTACCATGACCTGAAAGGTCTGGTGCTGTCGAATTCGTTTGTTTTTTCAAGTACCTTCATAAAGCTGTCATTTACTATTTCCATTGCTTCGCCCTCGTCGCAGGTGTACCTGATAGCCACCGACATGGCAAATGAGAAGTAACGCCTGTAAAGAATCTCCTGTGCGCGGGTTTTCCCTTCCGAACATTGACTGATAAGTTCAATATCTGACAATGCCTGCTCATTTTTTTCCTTCTTGCCCATTAGCCATATCCCGTTTAAGCTCTTTCAAAATAACTCAATCAGGCTGGTTTTATGATTATTTTCTTCACAATTATTTGCTTACCTGAAGATAAATCCGAATTGTACCTCAATCCTTTCGAAATACGTAATAAGTTCATTTCGGGATTCCGGGTTCCATATATTCTTCTGTTCGAAACTTAATTTCTGGTAGCGGTAACCTATGCCGATGTTAACGGCGGTTCGGTTCCATGAATAAAGCGCCAATCCGGATCCGGCACTGAACATTATACCTCCTTTTGATTCCGTGTAATTGTTATAAGAGTAATAGTCTCCGCCATCCCTGTTGCTCAACGGAAATGCGTAACCATTTTTTATCCATACAAAAGGAGACAATCTTGTTTTGAAAGGCTGGTATTTTAGTTCGCCGAAAACCGGCATCACCATAGCATCGAGTTTTTCAATGCCGGTGCCAAAGCCTGCCCCGAAACCGTTCCTGAACTGATAACCATTTGACAGATGTATGCTCAGGCTTCCCTTATTTCCGCTGTTGTTTCGGCCTGCAAGTATTGATGCTGATAACCTTAGTGAATAGCCGCGTGTTTCGCCAGGATTGTAAACTCTGTGCCTGATCCTGCCTGTTGAGTAAACCTGCGCCTTATTCAGTGTTATTATCTGAGGCCTTTTTATTTTGATTTTAAGGAAGTCTGATGAATCGGCCACGATGGTACCCGCTAAAACGGAACCATCGTTAAGCACAACCGCCCGACGTTCACGTTTCTGAGCCGGTAGAGCAATCGTAAGTGCCAGCAAAAGAAAGGGAAATATTATCTTTTTTAAATTCATGGAACTACTTTCCGTCACCCACTATTGTAACATGACTCATCTGAACAATGTTTTCCGGATCCGAATAATCGTACTGATAGATCCCTTTTTCGCCTGTGAGCACCAGTATGCCATCCAATGTGATTACATCGAAGGTGTCGAAATCAGGATAATATGCAACCTGGTGGGCAATGATTGCCAGCGGATCTGATTTGTCGTAAATCTTCAGTCCGGCTTTGCCGTCGCAGATGAACAGCAGATTACCGTCAACACCCAGACCGTGCGGATTGAACAGCGGGTACGATTTCACAAGGAAGGGATTTGTTATCGAAGAAATATCGATCACTTCAAGCAGATTCTGAGCGTTTGTACACCTTGTTCCTGTGCGAAGAGTGACGAACGCATACTGCCCGTCGACGACGACAGGGTCGCATGCTGTAAGATGATTATACTGGGAGATCTGCATGGGTTTTGCTGCGTTGGAAATGTCATAAATGAGCATCCCGGTGGTTGTTCCCATAAACATCTTATCCCCGACTTTGAACAGGGTTTCCATGCTGCGTGAAACTTCGACGCTGTCAACCACATTCATTTTATCTGATTCTTTAACATCAACTGTTTTAAGCTGCCATGGATGTGAGATCAGATAAAGGAAATCGTTGTTGAGCATGAACCTGGCCATTGAGCCGCTTTTACCTGCACCGGCAGACCAATTCCTCTCGGACCCGGCAGCTGACATTAACATAAAGTCTCCGCGGTATATCCATCCGCCCCAGTAAGAGCCGGGTTCATGTTCCTCAGTGATGGTTTTGGTCTCCCAGTCAATTATTACACCTTTCGTTTTATCAACCATGGCATAGGGAAACCATATATCGCCTTCAGGCACTACCTCGGGGAAAACATTTTTGAGGCGTCCCTTCTCTTTCGGATTGTTGATATCGGTTATGTCTATTGCAACAAGATCAATGTAGCTGTCGGCGTACAGAATATTTCCTTTTATTGCCATATCGACATTTCCCATTATTTCGTAAAAAGCGATCTTTTTCGGATTAAACGGATCGGAATTGTCAATAACATGGATTCCCTTGCCGTACTCATTGACAAACAGGTAATCGTCCTTGAAATATATTTTTCCAGGATGGGCTATCTCAATAGTGTCGCTCTTATGAAAGCTCGTCCGGAATTCGGATAATGGCATATACACCGGCACATTGGCCGTATAAGTTATCCGTTCTACGGTCTTGTCAGTGCAGGCGGAAAAAAAGGCTGCAAGGACAAATAGTAAAATTGATGTTTTAACAGCGTTTTTCATAGCCTTTAATATAGGTTTAATGTTTCTCTGTATTTATAACTACATATCTGGTCAGGGATTAATCACCTGCCCGATAAAAAGAAGTGTATTGGTGGTCCGTTCTCGGATGGCAAAAATGAATGATTTATCGATTACAAACTGTGTTGGCTTCGGAGGCATACTTGTAAGTTCGATGCCAATTGTAGTGACAGCAGCCGCTTCGGTTCCAACTTCATCAACCTCCACAAATGTATTCTGTTTCACAAAGCTTACAAAGATCGACTGATCGGATATACCCGAGAGGTCTGCCTGGTTAGGAATGAAGGCATCAACCATGCCCATGGTCTGGAGCTGGTCATTCAGGTATTTCTCGTATGAGAATTTGAATTTCGGCATATAGACGATTAGCTTTCCATACTCATCAGCTCCGTCGAATCCTGAAGTTATCGAGTTCCATCCTCCGGATGTAAATGATGCATAGAATGTCGTGAGAGTTTCTTCGGGAACAATAACAATCATGGTAAAATTGGTGCGCCCGTAAGGCATCTCCACCGCCTTGTAGTTGTTTCCAGAGACTATCTTTGCTCCCACCTCGCTTTTCATGGTGCTGACATTGGCCGTGGTGCCGCCATCGGGGTGGAAAGGACGGTCTTCTGTTGCCGATTTGTCGAACTGGTAGCTCCAGTCGCCTTTGAAATAGAGGGCGTTCATTAAAAACATAACCGCATTGTCGGAAATCTCATTAAGCACTTTTGGGATCTTGCCGGCAGTATTGTCGCTTGCCCATTTATTGATAGTTGTAAGCGCCGAGGGTGCTGCAAAATCTAGTCCCTCAATAGTTGACCTGAAATCATTGTTCATGGCGGAAAGGAATGGAGGTTTTACGGTGAAGCCGTTCCGGTAAAATATTGCGTTCGCCAGGGTGAGTTTCACCATCGGATCGGCAATCAGCAGCTGATCAACAAGGCTTTTATATGCTTCGTTGATCTCTCCGATCGTCATTTCTGAGGGATATTTAAGTGTTCCTTTCAACTGATCATAAGTATCGCCTCCGCACCCGTTAAGAAGCATGGTAAGGGCGGTGCTTGCGCTCAGGGGAGAAAGCATAAGGTTCTTTGGGTCAGTTTCTGCAACTTTCCTGAATAGCTCAATCCCGAAATCATTACTGCTTTGAATAGCCTCCGGCGCCGCGGCGGTCAATAATATGGCCTTCGGAGTCAGATTCGGTTCGCCCGGCTGTTTTTCACATGCAGTGTGAAGTCCCAGCAATGTTGTTAAACCAATTATTGATATTATTTTTCTCATATTTTCTTTGTTTTTGATTAATAGTCCCAAGTCAGTAATTAAACCAGGTTATATCATTGATACGTAAATCAGCACTAAAACGCTGCAGACAGCATTCATTTTCACAAGTGGCGTTGCATGCAACGCCACTCATAAATGTTTTATTAGAAACCTGAATTGGAAATTCTCCCTTCCACGCAAGAGCATTATCGGACAAACAGAGATACAGAAATCAACCTGATATAAAAAAGTGATTGTATGGATTGAAGGAATTAAACAGCAGGATATAGGGTGCTTTTATGACAGGAACCGGCAGGCAGGTTCAAAGACTTTCTCAAAACTCCGGTCAACTTCGGAACGCCCATTATTGTTTACAACCGGGAAAGGATTCTCGTGGGTATAATCGTGTCTAAAATCAAATACTTCAACCCTGCAGTCTTTATTTAGCGTCATTACAATTCCCTCAGCAGGAATCACAGTATCCTTCCTTAGACCTATCGAGTAAATCCGGTCTTCAAGGCTGTTAAGAGCCTTCTCCCGGGCATTTTTGAACCGGCTTAAATCTATCATCGACCGGAATGCCATGCCTATTCTGCCCGAAACCAGGTGATCAATAACAGACCCTTGTCCCTCAATCTCTGCTTCAAACTTTTCCATATAGTAACTGTACACCTTTTCATAAGCGAGCTTATCCATAATTAGCCTCGATTCCCCATGCATATTGCTGAAGACCGATCCGCCGCAGAACATGAAAAGTTTAGATCCCGAAAAGAGTTCGTCCGGATTTGCCATCATTATTATTTCCGCAAGGAAAGCCCCGATAGAATACGCAAATAAGTTCACAGCGCTGCCGGCAGGAATAAAAGGATGCCGGCCGTCTTTTATCTGCTTCATTAATTTCACAAGATCATAAACAGTCTGGTAACCCGACTTAAGGAATCTCCGCGGATCATCAGAGAGCCTGTTGCTCAGGGCAATGTTAGCAAAACTCGAATTTCTTACCTCTCCCCTTGTCACTGCTTTTTCTTTCAGGAAGCGCAGCATCGACCTTGGATCCTTCCACGAAACCGGTGACCTGTTTATATGGAAAGATATCGGGAACATAATTACGTAACTGTCCGTCATTTCCGCCAGACAATATGCCCACGCAAGATACTTGTCCCAGCTTCTTTCGTTAAGACCATGAAGCAAAAGAATGGCTTTCCTGCTTCCTTTACCGGCAGGAACAAAAACAGGATATGAAAATGTTGTGTTCTCGCTTATCGAATAATCGCTACCGCTGAAAAAATCACCGGAAACACTATCGGAAACGAATCCGGTATTGATTATCCTGATCCCGGAACCGGGAAGAGATATTTCCCTGAGATCCGGATTGAACACTGACGACAGTTCTGTATGCCTGGTACTATATCCCATAAGCACTGAAAAAAAATTATTTGACGGCTCAAAGAAATGCACGTAAAGTAACCTGTCCAAAAAAATGTGCCGGCCAACAGAGGTCTGTGACCAAAGTCAGAACTGTGTGACGAATTTTTGAAATAAGGGACGAATTTTCAGATATGTCAATGGATGAAAACCCCCGGGATTAATTGTGAAAAATAAAAAACTTATTTTTGTGTTAATTAATAAATATCTGATGCCGGATTTCCAGAAACCGATAGCACCCTACCTTATAGAAAAGAGAAACATCATTAGTCTGATCCTTTTCACGGCTTTGTTTGCACTTGTATTCATTAATATATATTCCCCTTTCGGATCTGATAAATGGTTTGATCTTACCAGGCTGCAGTTCTTTACCTTCTCAAGCCTTGTAATACTTACGGGCGTCCTGGTTGTCGTGATCAGCAGGATAATTATGTATTATGCCTGCAAAAAGCATGTTATCAATCTGTTCCAGTTCCTTCTCTGGATTGCTGCTGAGGTACTCGCCATGGCGCTTTTCTATGCCCTTTTTGAAAAATTCGCGCTTAATGACAAAAGAACATTTACGTACCTGGTAAAAGCTTCTGCAACCAATACAGCACTGGTGCTTCTTTTGCCGTATTCGGTGGCCTGGCTGTACTTGTCATGGCGTGACAAGAAGGAACAGATACGGTTACTTGCCGAAGGGCATTCTGTTTCTGATCCAACACCTGATATGATAGCGTTCTTCGATGATAAGTCTGTTCTCAAGTTCTCCGTAAAAAAGGAGAGTCTACTATATCTTGAAGCATCAGAGAATTATATAACTATCTGCTATCTTAATAAAGGCAAGGTATCAAAATATCTGTTTCGTGCAACGATGAAGAAGATGGAGGAAAACATGGCAGGAACCAGTATTCTGCGCTGCCACAGATCGTACATGGTGAACTTCGAAAAAGTTAAAGTCATACGAAAGGATAAGGATGGGCTTAAGCTCGAGCTTGACAATCCGGATGTTATAGATATCCCTCTATCGAAAACCTATGTCGACAATGTGATGCAGACCTTTGCAAAATACAGTGAACCATCTGAGTCGTGAACCAAACAACCGCTTTACGGTTTATTGTTTAGTAAAAAGTCCTGAAATAATATTACAGTCAGATAAAATTAGTCATTATGACATCAAAACTATTTTCTCCACTGACAATCGGAAACGTTACTTTAAAGAACAGGATAGTAATGTCGCCGATGTGCCAGTATTCTGCAATTAACGGTTTTGCAAACGATTGGCATATTGTCCATTACGGGACCAGGGCGGCAGGCGGCGCCGGCCTGGTAATTATGGAGGCCAGCGCTGTTTCGCCTGAGGGACGTATAACCCCGGGTGATACAGGCATATGGAGCGATGATCATATACGCGGGTTGAACAGGATCGTGTCATTCATACACCAGCAGGGTTCTGTTGCCGGCATACAACTGGCACATGCAGGGAGAAAAGCATCGTGCGCAACTCCGGTTGCCGGGGGGAAACAGCTTGAGTTGAATAACGGCGGATGGCAGACAATTGCTCCTTCAGAATTGCCGTTCATGCCGGGAGAAAGAGCGCCTCAGCAGCTGGGTAAGGAAGGCATCGATAATGTTATCAGTAATTTCAGAAAAGCTGCAGAACGTGCACTTACTGCAGGATTTAAGGTCATTGAGATCCATAGTGCCCACGGGTATCTTCTCCAGGAATTTCTCTCTCCTTTAAGCAATCACAGGACTGACGAATATGGCGGCCCATTCGAAAACAGAATCAGATTGCTGAAAGAAGTTGTTTCTGCTGTAAGAATAGTCTGGACTGCGGGGAATCCTCTTTTTGTACGCATCTCATCAACAGATTGGACAGAAGGAGGCTGGACGCCGGAGGAGAGTGTAAGGCTGGCTTCAATCCTGAAAGAGTCGGGTGTTGATCTCGTCGACTGTTCATCGGGAGGTAATGTATATAATGCAAAAATCCCTGCAGCACCCGGTTTCCAGGTCCCTTTCTCTGAAGCCATACGGAGAACAGGTATTCTGACTTCCGCGGTGGGACTTATAACCAAAGCCGGGCAGGCAGAATCAATACTTCAGGAAGATAAAGCTGATCTGATCCTTATGGGTAGAGAGCTGCTAAGGAATCCGTATTTTCCCCTTCAGTTTGCCAGGCAGCTTGGAGATGATATAAACTGGCCGGCTCAGTATCTGAGAGCAAAATAGCCATTGTTCAAAAAGGAATAGGTAAATTAGTCTCCTGTATCGAAAGAGCTGGCTCAACAAGGCGGAATCGGAATAAACTATGGATACCATTGCGCCCATATCCTGATCAAACACCTGATTGGCTTAGATCCCGGAATGAAACGATTTCACAAAAACCGTAGTCCGGAAAGTTTTTTCAAAATAAATGTATAGCGTCAGGTAGTGAAATTATCAATTTTTAATTATTTAATAATTAGTGTAAATTTGATATAGATAGATCATTCCCGGGGAATTTGCTGAATTTTATTTTCAGTAATCTGTGTTGCTTCTTGTATTCTGATCTATTTCTTATTATTCATTAATTGTTAGCGGATGTCCTATACGGTTAAGATTCTGAAATTCATTTTTATTGTTTTGTTTCCATTTATCTGTCCAGAACCCGGAAGCGGGCAGGTGTCGTATAAACTCAGATCAACTTTAAGCGCCGGCGGATCATCAGGTATCATTACAGCGAATGGCCGGCAATATTACTTGCAGCAAAGTACCGGTCAGCAGTCAATAATCGGGATATCTCAGAAGCAGGGCTATTTGCTCAGGCAGGGATTTATTCAACCCATAAACGGACAGTATAATAAAACAGTGCAGGAAACTCTGCCGGTAATTATCTACCCGAATCCGTTCTCTTCTCACATAAGTGTTATTTTTCCGGTGGCGCCTGATGGTCATTTGTATGTTACAATATACGATCTTGCAGGTAAAATCGCCTTTTTCCTGAAGTATGTGGCAGCCGTGGAGCTCGATCTTGACCTTTCTTCCCTTCCGTCTTCAGTCTATATTATCAGGGTAAGTACAACAACAAAATATTTCTACTCCAGGATTATCAAGCTTTAGAATTTTCCATTTATTCCAAAATCCATGAAAAAGTTTCTCATCAGTTTGTTCCTTGTTTCATTTGTATTCGCTACATCTGCACAACAGGTATTCCTTGAAACAGGGTTGGTCATTTCATCCTTTGATTATAAAACCTCTGATGGCTCTAAAATTGAAAATTTAAAGGGATCTGGTAAAAGTTGCTTCGGACTGGGAGTAAGAATGCCTGTTATGAAATCACAATGGCATGCACTGCTGGAGGTTTCTGACAATAATTACGGCGCCACAAGCAGTGATCCGGAACTTGGCAATTTTTCAGAATGGGATGTTTCATATCTTGGTATAAACCTGGGAGCTGATTATGAGTTCTTCAAGCCAAAGATGATCAACATCGAAAGAAACGGATTGTCTTTTTATATCCGTGGACTCATTGCAACCGAATTCCTCCTGTCTGGAAAACAGAAGCTTAACAGCCAGGTTTATGATCTTTCCGGAGAAGAAGAATTTGATAAGCCAACATTTTTCATAAAAGGAGGGATCGGGGGAAATTATTATCTGACAAGAAATTACATTGTTTTTGTACAGTATATCTTCGGAAGAAGTATCCTCTTCGGGAATTACAGCGGACAGGAAAAGCTGAATTACACTACTCATGCCATCAGCCTGGGAATAACAGTAGACCTCACATATAAGAGAAAATAAAATATTCACTGATGAACTGAAAATAAATCTACGACATATGAAGAAATTTACTTTTTTGATATTTTTCCTTCTGGCAGCACTGAAGCTTCCCGGCCAGATACAAGGATTAAATTATCAGGCAGTCATAATTGATAAAAATCCTCAGGAGATTCCGGGGAAGGATATCTCCGGGAACATAATGCCCAACCAGCCTATCATGGTGCGGTTCTCAATTCTGGATGCTGCCGGGACAATAGAGTACCAGGAAGAACATGCAACCATTACAGATTTATATGGGATGATCAATCTGGTTATCGGACAGGGCACTCCTACTGCCAGCAGCCCTAATCTCTTTCCCGGCATCGACTGGAACGGAACCCTGAAATCCCTCAAAGTAGATTTAAGCCTGAGCGATATTGACATTTTCTATTCTGATTTCAGCTTTGATGAACTGACATTTGTGCCATATGCTTTTCACCGTAACATAACTGCAACCGGATCGCTGATTGTTGACGGGATGACCAACCTTAAAAGCAGGCTGGACGTAAGCGAAGGGAGTCCGGCATTTCTTTCAGGTGATCTAACTGTCGACGAGAAAACAACCCTTAATAACGATCTTACTGTCAATGCGGCAAGCAGCCTGAAGGGACAAGTCACCATTAATCCTGATTTCCAGTCACCGGGAGACAAATCGAATTATGATTCGTATCCTCTGCGTGTGGAAGGTGGCAATCAGGGGATCGCTATCAAAATTGACGGCACAAGAAGCAGCAACAATTATTTTGTAACATTCATGGATGATGAAAAGATACAGGGCCGGATTGAGGGACAAACGGTTAGTGAGCTGGATAATGATCCGGAATATATCTTTAATAATATAAAGATGGGTAACGAAGTGATCCGTTCGGGCGTTGATGTGGCTATAGCAACGGCCGGAGTGGCGTCTGCTTCATCATCATCAACTGTGTGTGCGGGATTTGGTGCCTGCGTAACAGCACCTGTGCCGTCTCTGATCGTAGCTGCTGCTGCACAGCTTGTACTGGAGATCGCCAATCTGGCAATGGTAGTTGCAGACCAGGTGCTTTACAATGAATCAGTACGGAATAATATTGGAGTTACATACCAGTCTGGCTCAGGTGATTATGCGGAATGGCTGCAGAAATCGGATCGCGGGGAGAAATTAATTCCCGGCGATATAGTGGGCGTTAAGGGAGGATTAATTTCCAGAACAACAAATAATGCAGATCATTTTATGGTAATATCTCATAATCCTATTGTATTAGGAAATATGCCAAATGAAGACAAGGTTTTGGATTATGAAAAGGTTGCATTTATGGGTCAGGTACTGGTAAGAATTTCCGGGAAAGTGTACCCTGGTGATTTCATACTACCCTCAGGGAAAAATGATGGCGTTGGAATTGCTATATCACCTGAAAATATGCAGCCCGATCAATACCAGAAAATAGTTGGAGTTGCCTGGTCTGAATCATTGTCAGATCTGCCCGGCTATGTCAATATCGCGGTCGGAATAAATGCAAATATCCTTGCGCAGCTTGGAACAGCACAGGAAAAAAAGATGAAGGAGCAGGAGGCTGAAATTAAAAATCTCAGATCTCAGATAGACAAAATGAATGATGTTCTTTCCCGGGCTGTCCCGGAATATTCAGCCTTGATGCAGAATGAACAGGAAGAAGTTTTTGCTCCTTCAGCTGCTGCGCAGGAACAGCCTTCACCAAAGGAATACAGAACTGTTATTTACCATGAGATTACAAACCAGCAAATAGTTGCCGGATTAAGCATGGCAGAAACTATCCTGCGGGAAAAGGGTGTGGACGTGAAGAATAATCCATTCTTCAAAAAAATAAAAGAGGACCCCGGCTACAGGGAATGTTTCATAAATGATGCGCTGACATCCATTAAAAGTGAAATGGACAAAAACTATAATGCCGATATTAAATCCGGGGCCAATATCATCAGGCTGAACTGAAAATCCGATCATAATTTCAAAAGCATCCGAAGTATGAAAATAATATACACATGTTTATTTGCATTATTCCTGATATACGTAATAATGCCATCCTGCGACAGGGAGGAAAAGATTTTCCCTCCCGGGGTCGTAACTGCATCAGTGGACGAGATTACCGGAACGACTGCAAGGGTCGGCGGGAAAATTACTGACACCGGCGGAGCTGAAATAACAGAACGCGGGATTTTCTGGAGTACCTCGGCTGATCCTGAATCTTCCGGGACAAAACTACAATCAGGATCAGGAGACGGAACTTATTATGAAACACTGTCCGGGCTCACTTCTGGAAGAAAATATTATATAAAAGCATACGCCGTTAATACTGCCGGAATTTCCTATGGTGAAGAAACTTTCTTTACAACCCAGATCAGCATGCCAGAGGTAACCACATCAGGAGTCACGGAACTTACAACGACAACTGCAAAAGTTGGCGGCAATGTTATAAGCGACGGAGGCTTTGAAATAACAGATCGTGGAATATATTGGGGGATAGAGCCCAATCCAAGACTAAAGGGCAGTAAGGTGGCCGCAGGCAGCGGATCCGGTGAATTTTCAGTTACTCTTACCGGTCTCAATCGCGATTATACATATCATGTCGTTGCATATGCAACAAACATCAAAGGAACATCTTACGGCAGTGAGATAAGCTTTTCAACCGAACCCGGACTGGCAACGGTAGTGACTTCTGCAGTATTCAACATAACACCTTATGCTGCCACAGCAGGAGGTAATATCAGTGCAAACGGCGGAGCTGAGGTAACTGAAAGGGGAATATACTGGGGCCGATCGGCAAATCCCGTTTCCTCAGGAATGAAGCTGGCTATTGGAACTGGCTCCGGGAATTTCGCGGCAACAATCGATACTCTCAGACCGTCAGTGACTTATTATGTCAGAGCATATGCAGAAAATAGTGTTGGCTTTGCATATGGTGAAGAAAAGAGTTTTAAAACTCCGGGGAAACCACCAAAACTCGACAAAGTTTACTATTCTGATCTTAAGCCCAATGAACTTACATTCAATATGCAGGTCGACACATGTATTTTGATCACTTCCCTTGTTATTGAGTACGGAACTACCACTTCATATGGGAACTCGTCTGCAATTGTCAATATCCCTGTAACAAAAAGAGATACTGTAATAACTGTTGATGTCGATGGGCTTGCACAGCTTACATATTACCATTACAGGATCAGGCTTGAAAATGATCTTGGAACTTTCCTGAGTGATGATAAGGAATTCAGAACAGTAATAACAGGAATAACCGGGACTGTTTATGACTATGAAAATAATTCTTATGAAACAATAGGCATAGAATACCAGGAGTGGATGACGAAGAACCTGAGGTCTGTAAGATACAATGATGGAACAAAGATCCCGTTGGTCAGGCCCGATTCGGTGTGGGTGAAGCTGACAACTGCGGCATACTGCTGGTATGAAAACGACAGCACCGGAAACTGCAATACTTATGGGGCTTTATATAACTGGTATGCAGTTAACAATGGAAATTTATGTCCTTCGGGCTGGCGGGTGCCTTCAAATGCAGATGTGACAAAGCTTGTTAATTATGTCGGCGGTGCGGGCACTGCAGGAAAGCTGCTCAAGGAACCGGGAAACACCTACTGGAACGCGCCTAATGTTGATTCTACCGATTTCTATGGATTCTCTGCACGCGGCGGCGGAAAGAGGTCTGAATCCGGAATTGATGATTTTAAGAAGGTGGAAGGAAACTGGTGGACATCCGATGAATACAGTACATTGAATGCTTCATTCTTTAACATCCTGTTCAATTACGGTAATTTGTTCCAGGCATATTATAATAAGAAAACGGGGATGTCGGTCAGATGCGTCAGGGAATGATCAGATTTTACCGGAATTTAACATGGTCAATCCTTTTTATTCAATATCAGGTTCGAAGAATACCCATTGAACAGCAGGATAGTTCTTTTTTAGCCCTGATTCACAATTATTTATATCCTTGACCAGCTGTTCAACAGAAATCTTATTCTTCATTTTCGCCTTTACGGCAACCATAATACGGGGACCAAGCTGAAAGGTGATCATATTCAGAATTCTGTCAATTTCAGGTCTTGATTCCAGGAATTTTTTTATTTCATTGCTGGTCTCTTCATCGGTGCTTTGTCCTATTAGCAGACTTTTTATTTTTACTGCAAGAACAAATGAAATAACTACAAGCAATGCCCCAATCCCTATACTTCCTATGGCATCAAAAACAGGGTTTCCTGTTACAGTTGATAAAATAACTGAAATTAATGCAAAAGAGAGACCAAGCAGTGCTGCAGTATCTTCACCCAAAACCACGATCAGTTCACTCTGACGACTATTTTTGTACCATTCCCGGAGAGTTTCATTGTGTCTTAACTTATTGATCTGTGTCAGGCAGCCATAGAGTGATGCTCCCTCGAAAACCATACTGACCAGCAGAACAACTATTGCAATTACCGGGCTTTTAAGTCCTTCGTGCATACTGAGCTTGTGGATCCCTTCATATATTGAGAATAAACCGCCCATGCTGAATAAGATCAGGGCAACCATAAAAGACCAGAAATAAATTTCTTTCCCGTATCCCAGGGGATGTTCAATATCTGGTTTCTTTTTCGTCGCTTTTAATCCCCAGAAAAGAAGACCCTGGTTACTGCAATCAGCGAAGGAGTGAATTGATTCTGCCAGCATTGCTCCGGAACCGGTAACAATGGCAGCGATTGTCTTCGTAATGGCAATTCCCAGATTTGCCAAGAGGGCAAATGTTATTGATTTTCTCGATGCTTCCTGATGTGACATTTCAATACTCTTTTTAAATGCAGCTTCTCCGGCACTGCATGAACAAAGTTAAGAAAAACAGAGAGTCGACGGATTTGCTGAACATCAAATCACCAATCACTATTTTTTAGTGATAAGGCTGATCATGGCTGCCGCTGGCAGATTCAGCCTGAAAATCCCGTCAGAAGCCTTAATTTCACCTGTTTTTTCCATTCCCCTGGCTGTATCCGTGACGTACACTTCCATCTCATTTGCATCTGCTGGCAATCCTTTTATCTCAGCAGGTCGTTCTGCCCCGTTATTTACCATATGAACGGCATATTTTCCCCTGGCAAGGTTGCCGAATACTGCGCAGTTAACCTCCTCCTTATTACAAGTATTGGGCAACGAAAATGCTTCTTCGGGTGTAGATGCCAGTTGTTTAAGATTCCAGAAACGCCTGGTAGGTGCCAAGGGTCCCAGCGTCCTGAAAATGCCTTCACCTCTAAGTACGGAGTAATCTGATGTCAGCTGCCACTGGAGGATAGAAAGCGGCTGACATATCGAACATATTCGTATGTAAAGATTGATTTCGTAAAGTGCAAATGTCTGCTCATAAAAAATCTCCGGGTATGTCCAGGCTGCTGCATCGGTGCTTCCCTCGGCGACAATCAGCGGAAGATTAAGTTTCTTTGCCGCGCCGGACCATTTTTTAAGCGTCTCATTGTCGCATCCGCGCCATGAATGGAATGAAACTGCACTAATATATTTATGTGTTTCAGGATCGCTTAGAGCCGGAATAATAAACTCTAATGTGGTAGCATCAGAATTGTCTCCCAGCAGAAGTTTTGTGGTGAGTCCGCGTGAAGCCAGGTGGGCTCCAAATCCTTTTATGAAATCGGCATGCTCCTTCCCGGTCTGCCGGACATTGATTCCCAGATCAGATTCATTGAAAGAGAATGCTGCCGGTTCAACGCCATAATTCTGTTTGAGGTAAACAATGTAATCTCCAATTGATTTGTATATTTTTTCGAGCTTATCAGGATTTAAAGCATTGCCGCGGATGTTGCGGCTGCTTTCCTGCTGATTCCTTAGAATTGCCCAGCCTGGAGCTGACCAGTCACTTACTATCACAGGAATTCCGATCCTGGCAAGCTTTTGTGCCATCAGCATGGATTCCTGTACATGCTGATTCAGTTTTCCGGCGTTTGCGGCCTCAACCGGATCTGTGTTTTCATCGGGCTGCCACATCGCCCATGGCATCTCTGCCCTGCCCCATGCAACTCTCATATTGTCGAGACAATATTGTATTACCATCGGATCGGCCTTGGGGTTCTGCAGCCGGAAATTGCCTCCGAATCCGTCGAATCTGCGTCCCGGATTTTTAGAATCAACAGTAATTTCGACAGGCGACTTATCGATCTGGCCTGTCGCCTTTATTGTTATTGTTTTTTGAACTTGCAGATCTTTTTTTATCACGGGTCCCATTAATCCAATGTATAGCTGATACCCTGGATCGTCTTTTTCTTTCCTTATTATCACTTTTGAAGAAGCATCAAAATTAAATGACAGCTGTTGTTTTGCCGATCCGATAATTATGCTTTTTGCCGTGAAGCTTTTTGCTTTTTCATTTGAAGATCCTTTATCTGAAAGCTTCTGTTTTCCTGATGAACCGTTCAAACTGATTGTCCCGTCAGAATAATATTTTGACGGCAGATCGATGCAGAAATATACACCGCTTAATATCGTGTCCTTTCCGGCTGTTGAGATTATTTCAACTTTTGCGCTTCCTGTGCCATTCTCACTTACTTTCTGAACAAACTTAAATCCGGCAAAATCAGTATTTACGATCTGGGTCTCTCCTTCCCTGTTGTACGCCGGATGCTGTCTTTCCTTTCCTGTGGCGTTTATCGTGGTCCAGTTTTTTCCTGCAATCCTCAGGCTTGATTCAAATTCCATCAGCTGGCCTTCTATTCTTATTCCGGTAATATTACCCCAGGCCATTACTTCAGTTTGGCCGGACAATGAATAAAAGGGCAGAATGCTCAAAATCAATAAGACAAATGAACGGGAAGCTCTGATGATAAAGTCTTTCATAAATATAATTCTTGCAGGTGTAACTTAAGCTGATTTTTTTTACATACCATTTTTTGTATCCGGCATATATAATTCAAAATTATAATAATATGCTTAGCCTTGTAACTATGAGCTTTTCTTACTGAAATTTTAACTTTGTTCCTCACCTTCGACAGTCGCAACCAGTTCCCGGAACAGTGGCGTAACTGGCTGCAGATATGATGACTATTGATGGCACCCTGTGGGTGGAAGATGGGATTCCGTACATGGTTTACTACCATGAATTCGAAGGCAAGATGATGATGATCCTGCACTCACCTTATAATGGAGATACAAGACCTCATCTGTTTGAAATGGAGGATACCGCTGAGACATTGAAAATAATCAGGGAATTTACCGGAAATTAGCAGGATTTTGTGCCCCTGTATTGAATTCCTCCTGAAGCTTTTTAACTGAATTATCCGTTTTTAAATATTTTATCAGCTCAGCCAGCTGCGATGCATCGCTTTTGATCAGCATTGCGCCAAGCTCTTTGCTGTACTGGCTGCCATCGCCTGCATAATGATTGGGAAATTTTGCGTACCACCATATGCCGGTATAGGCATATGGAAGCTGCTTCAGCCTTGCCTGATCTTCTCCTGACTGTGTTTTTGCCATTTCAGGATGAACAAGGTCGGGCCGTATAAAATACATCATTGATGTTTCTTCCTCGCCGGCATGTCCGTCCAATGTTGTCTTTTTAAGAGAATTGATTTGTGTCATTGTTGCCTGGTCCGGATCTGGCTGGAAAAGGACAACAATGTAATCTTTTGCACTTGCCAGTTGAGCCTGGCAGAAAAATGCCAGAAAACTATTATTCCCGCCATGGCCGTTCATCAGTATTATTTTCTTCAGTCCGTTTCTTGATAATTCCATGCAGGTTTCCTCCCGCATTTTCCACATCAGATCAGTGCTGTATGCAATGGTTCACGGCTGACGCCTGGCTTCCAGAATCTGACCGGTAAAATAGGGCGGAAAAACGACAGCATACTCTTTTTGTGCAGCGGCGGATACTATTTCGCGGGCTTCGAAAAGATCTGTTCCCAGAGGAAGGTGTGGTCCGTGCTTTTCTATAATGCCAAGGGGAATCACGCAGATGCCTCCTGATTTTTCAAGCGCCGTAACAAATTGCGGAGAGGAAAGCTTTTCCATTTTGAATGGAAGGGATGTCGTTGTTGTTGTCTGCCCGATCAGTGACGCACTTGCTGAAATAAGACAAAAAAACAATGTTGATTTTTTCATAATTATGATTTTAAATTTCAACCTTTGCCATCCGGAATGGCATGATTTCGATTTTTTCCCAAACTCTGTTGTAAATATACGGTTCGTTCTCCAGGAGCTTATCCAGAGCCTCCCTGTTTTCAGCCTCATAAAGGATCATCGATCCGATCATTGTGCCTTCATTATTGAGGATAGCTCCGCCGCAGAGAAATTGTCCTGCCTTTTTAACAATAGCTATTTTTTCAAGATGATCCGGTCTGCTTTTCATTCTCCGGTCAATCGCACCAGTGTCTTTTCCGTCAAAGGCTATAAGTAGAAACTGCATGGGTATATATTTAGTTACAAAGTAACATAAAGTCCGTTAGAAAGAAACAAACAGACGGGGTGAATTTCTTATCTTTGTCCGGATGTCAAAGTTTAAAAGAATGTTTAATCCTTTCCATTTTTTCAGGGATCTTAATAGAAAGGATCACAAGCCTGCGATGGGCGGACTTGATATCTTCAAATATATTGGTCCGGGATTGCTTGTTACTGTGGGTTTTACTGATCCCGGCAACTGGGCAGCAAATATTGCAACAGGATCAGAATATGGATACACTCTTCTATGGATAGTTACATTGTCGACGATTATGCTGATTCTTCTTCAGCATAATGTGGCACACCTGGGAATTGCATCCGGATATTGCCTTGCGGAAGCAGCAACAGTGCATCTCAGACCATGGATATCGAGATCCGTCCTGTCATTCGCCGTGCTGGCCTCTGTTGCTACGTCGCTTGCTGAGTTGCTTGGAGGAGCTATTGCCTTGCAAATGCTTTTTAAAGTCCCCATTAAAATCGGGGCATTGCTGATGACCATTTTTGTGATCATTATGTTAATTACCAATTCTTACCGCAAGATTGAAAAATGGATAATAGGATTTGTTTCCATTATCGGGATCTCTTTTCTATATGAGATTTTCCTGGTAGATGTGAATTGGGCAGAGGCTGGCATCGCATGGGTTAAGCCAACTATTCCGGATGGCTCAATGTTGTTGTTAATGAGTGTTTTGGGTGCCGTGGTAATGCCTCATAACCTGTTCCTCCATTCAGAGGTGATACAGAGCCGCCAATGGAATCTGGAAAACGAAAGTATCATCAAAAAACAACTGAAATTTGAATTTGCCGACACTCTTTTGTCAATGATAATTGGTTGGGCTATTAACAGTGCCATGATAATCCTGGCTGCCGCTACCTTTTTCAGGCAGGGTGTTCATGTAAATGAGCTCTCGCAGGCAAAAAGCCTGCTGGAACCATTGCTAGGCAACAATGCCGCAGTTGTTTTTGCTGTGGCTCTTCTATTTTCCGGGGTAGCTTCTTCAATAACTTCAGCTATGGCTGGCGGATCTATTGTTTCAGGAATGTTCTCTGAACCTTACGACATCAGGGACAGCCATTCACGTACAGGAGTTCTGGTTTCGCTTCTGGTTGCACTGCTGATAATTTTCTTTATCGGCGATCCATTCACGGGGCTAATACTCTCTCAGGTGTTCCTGAGCATTCAGTTACCATTTACAGTTGTGCTTCAGGTATGGCTGACTTCCTCAAAAAAAGTCATGGGAAAATATGCAAACAGCCGTTTTCTGGTTGTTATTTTATCTGTGATTGCAATTGTTGTAGCTTATCTCAACCTTAAGCTTTTATTTGGCATTATCTTTAAATAATAAGAAGTGAGCCATGCGCGAAGAAAAGACTAAAATAGGATTTGTGCTAAGCGGCGGAGGCGCGAGAGGATTTGCTCATCTCGGCGTAATACAGGCGCTGAATGAAGCAGATATCTTTCCTGATATTATTTCTGGCACAAGCGCAGGAGCCCTGGTGGGCGTTCTTTATTGTGACGGTCACTCCCCGAAAGAGATCCTTAAGATAATGAAGCTCCAGAGCAAGCTTGATTATATGCGGCCGATTCTGCCGCGTGACGGACTTTTACAGATCTCAGGCGTTGCCCGGCTTTTAGAAAGTCATTTGTCGGCAAAAGTATTTGAAGACCTTAAAATACCACTGGTTGTCTGCGCTACAGATCTTAACCATGGAAAATCTGTTTATATTTCAAAGGGAGAGCTTATTACTGCCGTTATAGCATCTTCAAGCATCCCGGTATTATTTAAACCCGTAATAATCAATAAAATATATTATGTTGATGGAGGAGTGCTTGATAATCTGCCTGTTAAGCCAATTCAAAATAAATGTAAGATGCTGGTCGGCTCTTTCGTGAATCCGGTCGGTTATGAAGAATCAATATCAGGACTTATAACAATAGCAATTAGGACCTTTATGCTCGACCAGACAAAGGAGGTCGAGGAAAAGAGGAAGAATTTTGACCTTCTCATTGCTCCGCCGGAACTCACAAAATTTGGCATTCTTGAAGTTGAAAAGGCCGATGAGATTTTTGAGATGGGTTACAATAAAACAAAAGAAAAGCTTAAGGACCCTGAAGTACGTAAGATTATTTCGGAGAAACTGTCATGAGGAAGTATGCAATTAATATAAAGATTGCGAGGAGCATAGCGACGAAGCAACCCTTTGAAGTGTACTGAATCTGAATAAACAGTATCATTTATTAATAAGGGAATACAATTTTTTTATCTCAGCTTCCCACAAAGATTCTTCCGGAGTTTCAAGTATAAGCGGCATATTGTCGAACCGCTTATCGTTCATTATAAATAAAAAAGTTTCCTCACCGAGAAATCCCGATCCAAGGTTTTCATGCCTGTCGACACGAGTTCCGAATTCTTTCTTTGAATCATTGAGATGCATCCCTTTAAGGTATTCAAATCCTATTATTCTATTGAATTTTTCAAAAGTTTCTTTAAGCCCATTAAGGGATTTAACATCATACCCTGAGGTAAATGCATGACATGTATCAATGCACACTCCGACTCTTGATTTGTCCTCCACAAAATCAATTATATATCTCAGTTGTTCAAATGTGTGACCGAGGTTTGTCCCCTGTCCTGCAGTGTTTTCAATAACAGCTATGACGCCTTTTGTGTTATCGAGAGAAATATTAATGGATTCCGCTATTCTTTTCAGGCAATTTTCAATTGTAATTGAATTAAGGTGACTCCCGGGGTGGAAATTCAGCCTGTCAAGCCCAAGGAGCTCACATCTTTTCATCTCATCGAGGAAAGAGGCCCTTGATTTCTCCAGTGGTTCTTTCTCCGGATGTCCAAGGTTTATGAGATAGCTGTCGTGCGGCAAAACCTGGAAAGGCTTGTATTCATATTTCTCGCAATTCTTTCGGAATTCCGAAATCGATGAAGCAGACATGGGGTTTGAAAACCACTGCCGTTGATTCTTTGTGAAAAGCGCAAATGCCTTTGCTCCTATTGCATTCGCATTTAACGGAGCATTCTGCACCCCCCCTTCTGCGCTGACATGAGCGCCAACATATTTCATAATCTCGTAAATTGTAATTAAAAACCCACCCCTACCCCTCCCGGGAGGGGATTTTCTTGTTTCTTTGGTCTTTTATCTTAAAAATAAGAGCTTCCATCCCAGCAATGTGTACAAAGCTTTGCTTTCGGCAGTCCTATTGCCTCAACAAGGTCGTCAAGCCGTTGGTATAGCAACGAATCAAGATCGAGCTTTTCTGTGACTTTTTGAACCATCATTTTATATTTTTCAGAGTCGGGATTTGAAAATTCCTTCAAGTCTTTTTCACCTCCGTCCAGCTCTTTCACTGCCCTTCTGGCAGCAAGTTCCATAGGTGATCTCGACTGTGTAAAATTAAGGAAATCACATGAATACAAAAGCGGAGGACAGGCAATTCTCATGTGTATTTCTGCCGCCCCGTTTTTTCTCATGTCATTTGTATTATCCTTTAGCTGCGTTCCACGAACAATGCTGTCGTCGAGAAAAACCATTTTTTTCCCGTCAATTACTGCCCTGTTGGGAATAAGCTTCATCCTTGCCACAAGATCTCTCTGCTCCTGAAATGATGGTAAAAAGCTTCTTGGCCACGTTGCTGTATATTTTGAATATGGTCTTTTGTTGGGGATCTTCTTTTCATTCCCATAACCGATTGCATGCCCTACACCCGAGTCGGGTATTCCGCAAACAAAATCAGCATTTACATTATCTCGTTTCGCCAGGCAGGCTCCGCACCTGTACCTGCATTCATCCACGTTTATCCCTTCATAATATGATGGCGGATAACCATAATAAACCCAAAGGAATGAACAGATTTGCATCTTTTCGCCTGGCTTCTTAAGCTGTGTGAAGCCGTCGGCCTTTACATTAACTATCTCTCCTGGCCCTATGTAATATTCTATTTCAAACCCGGTATTTGGAAAGGAGCATGTTTCAGATGCGATTGCATGGGCTCCTTCCTTTTTGCCAATTATGACAGGTGTTCTTCCAAGCTTGTCTCTTGCTGCTATTATTCCATCATCGGTCAGAATCATCAGGGAGCATGATCCTTTTATATTTTCAAAAACATTTTCAATGCCTTCTACAAAATTTTCCTTTTCGCAAATCAGGTTTGCAACAACTTCAGTAGGATTTATATTTCCTTCAAAATTTTCTGTAAAATGTGTTTTTCTGCCCAGAATCCTGCGTTCCAGTTCATCAATATTTACCAGCCTGCTGACAGTCACTATGGCAAAGCGGCCAAGGTGCGAGTTGAAAAGGATCGGTTGCGGATCGGTGTCGCTGATGATTCCCATGCCGGAAAATCCAGCAAATTCCTTTAATTCATCTTCAAATTTAGATCTGAAATATGAATTTTCAAGTGTGTGAATCGAACGCCTGAAGCCTTTTTCAGGTACAATAAAAACCATGCCTGCCCGTTTTGTTCCAAGATGGGAATGATAATCTGTTCCATAAAAAACTTCCTTAACACAATCTTTCCCGGAAACGACACCAAAAAAACCACTCATATTGCTGATTATAAATGTATTAATAAACAATACTTAACTTGTAAATTTAATCATTGGGATGATATTTCAATATGTAATTTTATATTATTATTTTTGCAGACCGTTATCTTATTAAAAATCATATAAATGGCAGATTTAACTAACAATCCGGTAACAGTTCCGGAAACTAAAAAAGGTGCGCCTATCGGCATGATAGCGCTATCTATTATCCTGACCGCCGCTCTGGTCTTTCTGGTAGTTATGTATTTTGATCAGAAAAGCAAAATGATCGAAATGAAAACTGCACTGACTCAGGAAAAGGATTCCCTTGCGAACGAACTTAACAATATGGCCTTGGCCTATGATACTTTGAAGACAGACAATGACAGCCTGAATGCAGGTATCGAGCGTCAGAAACAGAGGATCGTCAGGCTTCTGGCAATTAACGCCTCAGACATTCAGCTGATAAAAAAATACAAATCAGAAATCTCTACGATGAGGGAGATCATGAAAAGCTATATTGTTCAGATTGATTCCCTTAATACAAGGAACAAAGTACTTGTTGCCGAGAACACCCAGATCAAACAACAGATATCCGAAGTTCAGAATGTGAACACAGAACTCGAGAAGGTCCGGGATGCTCTTAGCGAAAAGGTAGAGGTTGCCTCTGTAATACAGGCAAAAAACATTTCGGCGGCAGCAGTTAACAAAAAGAACAAGGAGACCTCGCGCCTCAATTTGATGACAAAGTTGCGGGTTGCCTTCACGCTTCGTGAGAACCCAATCGCACAAGCCGGTCAGAAACAGGTATTTCTGAGAGTTATAAGGCCTGATTCTCTGGTAATTACTACAAGTCCTGACAATCTTTTCGAATATAACGGAAATCAGATTATTTATTCCGCCACCAGGACCATTGACTATATGAACCAGGATATTGATGTAACTGTTTGGATTGATAACACAGGTGATTTCGTACCTGGAAATTACAATGCTGAAATATATCTAGATGGTGTAATGATAGGGAAAACCACATTCCTTCTTACAAAAAGGTAACTAGGTTCCCGGCATCATAAATTCTGAAATAATATTATCAGATATCATTTTACCCTGGTTTGAAAGAACCAGGGTATTTTTTTCCTGTTTCATCAGTCCGTATCCGATGAATTTACCGGAGAGGTTCATCACATAATCATATCCTTCTTTTTCAAATGTCCTCTCGATAAAGTCAAGATCCATTCCCCACATTGTCCTGAGTGATGTCATTACATATTCATTGAACCTTGTTTTCAGATCAAGCTCTTCCCTTTCAAAGAATTCCCGTTTCCCTTTTATGAATCTGATGTACTTTTTCAAATCTCTTACATTCCATTGTCTTGAATAACTGTTAAAGGAATGGGCCGATGGGCCAAGTCCCAGATATGGTACCTGTTTCCAGTAATTTGTATTATGTATTGAAAAGAATCCTGGTTTTCCGAAATTCGAGATTTCATATTGTATGAATCCTGCCGTTTCTGTTTTCTCTATAAGCATGTTGAATTGCGCAGAGCTCTCCTCTTCATCAATCTCCTGAAGAAGGCCCTTCCCTTTCATTTTTCCAAAAACCGTATCGGGTTCAATTGTCATGTAATATGCAGACAAATGCGAAATACCGGTTAAGAGTGCTTTGTCGAGATTTGATTCCCACCTTTCGGTGCTCATTCCCGGAATGCCGTATATAAGATCAATGGTTACATTTCCGAATCCTGCTTTAAATACCAGGTCGAGTGCAGCCTGTGCCTGTACGCCGGTGTGCCTCCTGTTCAGCATTTTCAGGTCGTCGTCATACCAGGATTGTATACCAAGACTTACCCTGTTAATCCCCTGCTTCTTCAGGGCTCCTATGTATTCAGCAGTTACATCATCCGGATTCAGCTCAATAGTTATTTCATTCTCTTCTTCTACTTTGAAGTTCTTTCTCAGGTGATCAATTATTGATCCGACAGCTGCCGGCGGCAGGACAGATGGTGTTCCGCCTCCGAAATATATTGTTGATACAGTTTCGGAGCCAAGGTAATTTTTTCTTAATTCTGCCTCTTCAAAAAGGGCTTTCATATAGTCAGAGTGGTCTCCGCTTGAAACAACATGGTAGAAATCACAATAATGACAAAGCTTTTTACAAAACGGAATATGAATATAAATGCCGGCCATTATAAAAATTTGAGATTTTTAAAATTATAAATTATTTAAGATTCTAATGATTAAATTTGCGCCAAACAATTTACAATGATACTAAAGAATAAATTTACCATACTTACCACCCTTGTAATTATTTATCTGAGCCTCGCGGGTTCTCAGACATTTGGTGCGGGTGCCTTTATCAATATACCATATATTGACAAGATAGGTCATTTTGTCCTTTATTTCGTTCTTATGGCCGTTATCATATTTGAACACAGAAACTATTTCAGAGATACGAGGCACCTTCTGCTTATTGCATTGGTACCTATTTGTTTCGGGGTTTTAATGGAATTTTTTCAAATGCTTCTGACATCAGATCGCCAGGGAGAAATACTTGATGCCATTTTTGATTGTGCGGGAATAGGGTCTGCCCTCTACATATGGCTGGTTTACAAACCCTACCATCGTGATCAGATCAAATAAGTATCTCATCAGAGGTGCCGGCCTTTTTTACCAGATCATATACCGTTGTGTTGCTGAAAAGATTTATTAATTCAGATCTTACTTTTGCATAATCATCATGAAGGGGACACGGTTCTTTGTTTTTGTCAACAGAGGTACATGCTGTGTTGTGAATAATACAATTCGTAAATATCTCTTCTCCGTCAATGGTTTTTACAATGTCAAGCATTGTGATTTTTTTCTGATCTCGCAGTAATGAAAATCCTCCATGCTGACCTTTAAGCGACTTCAGTATTTTTTGCTTTGCCAGCTGTTGAAGTATTTTTGCGAGAAAGGGTGTAGGAAGATCAAGATCCTTTGCTATCTGTTTTATCCCTGTTTTATTGTTTCCCTTCTGTTTGCTTGCAATATAAATTATTGCTCTAATTCCGTACCTGCATGAGTTTGAAAGCATTTCAATACATTTTTAAGGGTATCTTATCTATTCTTCGCTTGTGCCTTCCGCCTTCAAATGAAGTTTCCAGGAAAGTCCTTACAATAAGATATGCTTCTGCTTCATTTATGAATCTTCCCGGAATTGCACAGATATTTGCATCATTATGAGCCCTTGCGAGCCTGCCTATTTCTTCGTTCCAGCACAATGCACTTCTTATGCCCGGGTGCTTGTTTACTGTCATATTTATTCCATTACCTGTGCCGCAAATTGAAATCCCAAGCTCATATTCCCCTTTTGCAATGGCATTTGCAATTGGGTGTCCATAATCAGGATAATCCACAATTTCTGCTGAAGGACAACCAAAATCCTTCACTTCATATTTTTTCTTTTTAAGAAAAGAAAGAAGCTTTTCCTTAAGGTAAAATCCTGCATGATCTGATACTATTGCAATCTTTTTTTTTTCCATTAGCCTGCTTTTTTATCAAACTGTTAATTTAAGGAAAAAAATAGTCTTTTATCTTCTTCTTGGTTTGATTTTTAAAAAAATATTCATGTTGATAAACTGTACAAAACTTGTTTTAATTCCATGTAATAACTCCCGTTATTTAAACAAAAATGATAATTTTATTCCTTGTGTCTTCTTTATCAGAACATTTCAATAAAATAAAGTATTGTAATAAACCTTAAATGAACATTTAAATCCATAATTTTGTTCTATTGTCATACTTTAAGTCTGGTTAATAACATCTGTTAATTTAAACATCAAAATATTGATTATCAGAAAACAAAATGGTTTTAAATTGTTCAAAAAGTGTTAATGTGTTGATAATTTCAAAATAAACAACCATAATGATATTTTAGTTTCAACACAATTAACAGCATAACATTACCATTATAAAAATTAATATATTATTATTAATAAATTATATACTTTGTTAAAAAGTGGTTCTGAAGAGGATGAACGGCAGTAAAATCATAGATATTGTTTCTGAGATAAGCAGGATGAAAAAGCAAAAGAATGCGATCATCCTGGCTCATTATTATCAGACTGGTGATATTCAGGATATTGCTGATTTTGTTGGAGATAGTCTTGCATTGTCTCAAAAAGCTGCAGCAAATGATGCCGATATAATACTTTTTGCCGGAGTAAAATTCATGGCTGAGACAGCCAAAATACTCGCTCCTGATAAAAAAGTACTGATTCCTGATATGAATGCAGGATGCTCGCTTGCTGATTCATGCAAGGCAAAGGATTTTAAAAAATTTATGAAAGAGCATCCAGAAAGAACAGTTATAACTTATGTAAATACAACTGCTGAAATAAAAGCGTTATCTGATATTTCTTGCACTTCATCAAATGCAGTAGAGATTGTAAATTCCCTTCCTCATGACGAAAAAATAATATTTGCACCTGATAGAAACCTTGGAAATTATATCATAAATAAAACCGGAAGAGATATAATTGTATGGAATGGAACTTGTCATGTTCATGAAGAGTTTTCTCTTGAAGCCATTATTAATATTAAGGAAGAAAATAAAGATGCTAAGGTTATTGTTCATCCTGAATGTGAATTGCCGGTTAGAATGATTGCTGATTTTATTGGATCAACAGCTGCATTGCTTCAGTTTACGAAAAAAGACCCTGGAAAATGCTATATTGTTGCAACAGAGCCAGGTATAATACATCAGATGAGAAAAGAAAACCCTCAAAAGACCTATATACCGGTTCCTCCTAGAGATTCAACATGCGGCTGCAACGAATGTAATTTTATGAAGCTGATAACAATGGAAAAAATTTACAATTGTTTGAAGACTGAAAAGCCGGAAATACACGTTAATAAGAAAATAATTATCGCTGCACAAAAACCCATAATAAGGATGCTGGAAATATCTCATAAACTTGGTCTTTAGATAATGAAGAAAATTTCAATTACAATAATAACCATTTGCTTTTCAATGTATGTTTCAGGACAGACTTCTGAAACAATAAAAGATGGATACCAGGTATTCAAATATCCAAACGGAAGCATATCAAGCGAAGGAATGTTTAAAAACGGCAAACCTGACGGTTATTGGAAGACATATTATGTAACAGGCGTTAAAAGGTCGGAAGGAAAATATACAAATTTCAAGCTCGATAGCATCTGGATGTTCTATGATCAGGCAGGGGACACAACCGATAAAATAAGCTATCTGTTCGACAAGCAAAACGGCTATTATTATAAATACAAAAAAGATCCTTCAGCCGGACTTTATGTGTGGTCAAAAGAACTTTATGCCGGCGGCAGGAAAGAAGGAACCGGATATAATTATTTTCCGGACGGACGGATCCAGCAGACGATATCATACAATTCAGGAAAGAGGGAAGGATTATCAAAGGAATACGACAAATACGGGCATGTGATTACCCTTATGGAATACAATAATGATTTCCTTGTAAGCAGGGAAAAAATTAACAGGACAGACATAAATGGTCTGAAGCAGGGAGAATGGATCGACTTTTATCCTGGCGGAGCAAAAAAAGCAGAGAAAAACTATAAAGATGATCAGCTTCATGGTTATTATAAGGAATATGATCAGCGCGGAGTATTGACCCTCACAATGCTTTATGATAACGGATCAATTGTTAAATCTAATGTGGAAGATCAACCGGATATCGAAGAAATTAAAAAGTACGACGCGGATAATAAACTGATTTACAAAGGTCCATACAGAAGCAACATACCTGTTGGAGTTCACAGGGATTATGGGAAAGACGGGAAGATCACAAACGCCTATATTTATAATGATAATGGATTATTATTATCAGAAGGAATTGTGGATGAGGCAGGCAGGTATAACGGAAAATGGAAAGATCTCTATCCTGATGGAAATGTACAGGCAGAGGGAACCTATACTGATAACAGACGAACAGGATTATGGAAGTTCTATTCCCAATCGGGAAAAACAGAACAAACCGGATTCTACAATAACGGCCGTCCTGATGGTCTTTGGAAATGGTACTATGAAAACGGAGCCATACTGAGAGAAGAAGAATATTTCCAGGGTCAGCGTGATGGTGCATATATTGAATATTCGCCAGGCGGAGATATCATAGGACAGGGACAGTACTCTGATGGAGAAAAGAACGGTGAATGGAAATTCAAATTAGGCGACAATACAGAAGAGGGAAAATATATAATCGGCCTGAAGGACGGCCAATGGAAATCCTATTACAGCAACGGAACATTAAGATTCAAAGGTAATTATGTTCAGGGAAATCCCGATGGCCAGCATCTTTTTTATTACGAAAGCGGCAAGATAAAAGAAGAACAATATTATAAAAACGGCCTCCGTCAGAAGACATGGAAGAAATTTGATGAAGAAGGCGTTCCGGTTATTACCATTACGTACAAGGACGATGTTGAAACCAGCATAAACGGAATTAAAATAAACCTTCCTGAAAGCGATATGAAGCTGATAAAGTAGTTACTTTGCCTTATGGAGGAAAACTTCAATATCAGGAAGGAAGAAATATCGGTTACAGATAAGGAATTCGACAGGCAGCTCCGGCCCGTAAATTTTGCAGACTTCAAGGGACAGCAGCAGGTAATTGACAACCTTGTGGTATTTGTTACTGCTGCAAAGCAGAGAGGCGAATCACTAGATCATGTATTGCTCCACGGACCTCCCGGCCTGGGCAAAACAACCCTGGCAGCTATCATTTCCAACGAACTTGGTGTAAATCTGCGTGTCACATCAGGACCCGTTCTTGACAAACCCGGCGATCTTGCCGGGCTGCTCACAAATCTTGAGGAGGGAGATGTTCTTTTCATTGATGAAATTCACAGACTGAGCCCGGTTGTTGAAGAATACCTCTATTCTGCAATGGAAGATTTCCAGATAGATATTATGATCGATAAAGGACCCAGTGCCAGGTCAGTACAGCTTACACTTAACCGTTTTACCCTTATCGGAGCTACCACAAGGTCAGGGTTGCTGACCAGTCCTCTGAGAGCCAGATTTGGAATAAAATTTCACCTCGAATATTACGACCAGGAGGTGCTTACGGGTATAGTTAAACGATCTGCCAGAATCCTGAACGTAAAAATTGACGACAGCGCGGCCGTTGAAATAGGAAGAAGAAGCAGGGGAACACCAAGGATCGCCAACGCCCTTCTGAGAAGGATACGTGACTTTGCACAAGTTAAGGGCTCAGGAAAGATAGACCTGGATATAACCAGATATGGTCTGAAGGCCCTAAACATCGACCAGCACGGTCTTGATGAAATGGACAACAGGATACTCTCTGCTGTCATAAATAAATTCAACGGAGGACCAGTTGGTCTTACCACTATCGCAACAGCTGTTGGAGAAGAAAGCGGGACTATTGAAGAAGTTTATGAGCCATTCCTGATAAAAGAAGGATTCCTCAAAAGAACACCCAGAGGCAGAGAAGCCACCGAGCATGCATATAAACACCTGGGAAAGGCATTCCGGCGCGATGCAAACGGGACATTATTCTGATAACTGAAATCCGGGGTCAGTTAAAAACATTACTGATTTTCTCAAGACCTTTTTTGTCCAGGATCTTTATTTTCCGGCCGGCAAGTTCGACAAGCCTGTCGGTTTTGAATTCCGACAGCAACCTTATTACAGATTCAGTTGCCGTTCCCACAATATTTGCAAGCTCCTCACGTGTAAGAGATATCTGAAGGTAATTCTGGTCATCGAGTTCGAAATCATGAACCAGGAGGAGCAGTATCTCTGCAAGTCTTTCACGAACTGTTTTCTGGGCTATATCGGTGATGAATGAGTTTGCCTCACCAAGCTCATGGCATGCAAGCTTAAGCAGTTCGTGAGCATATGTGGAGTTAGATTTAATTAGGGAAATAAGTATTTCAGCAGGGATAAAGCATACCTGTGAATCCTCAATTACTTTGGCAGATGTGCATGCAACTTCATTGCTGAGGACACTCCGGTAAGCAATGATATCTCCGGGCTTGGCAAACCGGATGATCTGTTCCTTACCGTCAAGGCCGGTCTTGAATACCTTTATGATACCTCTGTGGATGCAGTAAAAACCGCTGATACGGCTTCCTTCGTTATAGAGAACGTCTCCCCTTTTGAACTGACGGAATTCTTTTTCAAAATTTATCATATCAACCTCATCCCGGCTCAAATGCTTGAAAATTGCCCCGGTTTCAAGAGCACATTTATCACAAAACGGAACAGAAATTTCTTGATGCTTCATTTTTTGAAATAATAGACTGAATAATGAATAAAAATATCTTTCCTTAATTGTTCTGAACCGCTAAAATGCAGTTCTGAACTGTTCAAGGAACCTAATATCATTTTCAAAATAGAGACGTAAATCATTCACCTGATATTTAAGCATTGCCGGCCTTTCTATGCCCATACCAAAAGCAAAACCGGTATATTTCCTGCTGTCAATGCCACATGCTTCAAGCACTGCAGGATGTACCATGCCACAGCCGAGAACTTCAAGCCAGCCGGTGTATTTGCATACATTACAGCCCTTTCCTCCGCAAATTGTGCAGCTTACATCCATCTCTGCCGAAGGTTCGGTAAAGGGGAAATATGAAGGTCTCAGCCTTATCCTTGTATCCTTTCCATACATCTCCCTGGCAAAGAAAAGCAAAGTCTGTCTCAGATCGGCAAATGACACATTTTCATCAATATAAAGACCTTCAACCTGGTGAAAGATACAATGTGCCCTTGCAGATATGGCTTCATTTCTGAAAACACGACCGGGAGAAATTGTCCTTATGGGAGGGTTCTGATTCTGCATCACTCGTACCTGAACACTGGAAGTATGCGTTCGAAGAAGAATATCGCCTGGATTGGAGTCCTCAGCCGAGATCCTTGATATGTAGAAAGTATCCTGCATATCCCGCGCAGGATGCTCAGGAGCAAAGTTCAGCTTTGTAAATACATGGTCATCATCCTCAATTTCAGGACCTTCAGACACTGTGAAGCCAATGCGTTCGAAAATATTTATGATTTCATTCCTGATTATTGAAATAGGATGACGGGATCCGAGCTCATAAGGAAAAGATGGCCGGGTCAGATCTTCAACGCGTGTTCCTCTGTCAGAGACCTGCATTTCTGATCTGAGAAGATTAAACTTATCCAGGGCGCTCTGCTTGAGAATATTCAATTTTAGCCCTATCTCTTTTTTGTCGGAAGCAGTTACGTTCCGGAACTCCTCGAAAAGATCTGAGATCAACCCCTTCTTGCTGAGAAACCTCAGGCGGAATGATTCCAGCTCTTCAGGCCCGCTTACTTTTGCATCAGAGACCTCAGAAAGAAGCATGCTTATTTTTTCGAGCATTGATAAAATGTTTTGACTTAAATATTCAGTTATTTGGTGAGGATTTTGATTTTCAGAATCTTAACGTCTGTAAGAGGCTTGTCGGCAGCGTCAGTTTCAACTGCAGCAATTTTATCAACTACATCCAAACCCTCAAGGACTTCTCCAAAGACCGTATAAGTGCCATCAAGACGGGGAACGCCACCAATTGTTTTATAAATTTCACGCTGGTTTTCAGGGATCTTATACTCAGGATTTGCCGCAAGGAAGTCGAACATTCTTATTGATGCCTTTTCCTGAACCTCTCCTTCAGTCATCTGAATTCCCAAAAGCTTGGCGCTGTCAGCAACCTGCCGTATGATTTTATTGAATAAAGCCTGCTTAAGATTGCTGTTTATTCTGTTTTCAGCAAGGGCAAAAGCTTCATCAGTCAGTTTTACTCCCTGAACAATATAAAAATGGGTACCGGAAGATCTCATTTCAGGATTAACATCATTTCCTTCCCTCGCTGCCGCAAGGACTCCCTTCTTATGGAAAAGTTCCTTTTTAAATTCGGAAGGGATAGTATAAGTATTCAGGGAATCAGCCGATTTTGCTATAGGAACATTTCTTGTTACAGGATCCCCGGCCTGAATCATAAATCCGTTTATAACACGGTGAAAGGAAATCCCTTCGTAAAAGCCGGAATGAACCAGTTTAATGAAGTTATCGCGGTGGATGGGAGTTTCATCATATAGCTTTAATTTAATGTCTCCCAGGGATGTTTTCATCAGAATAACGGTATTTTCGTTGCCGCCTGGCGCATTACAGGAAAACGCCATGGACAATACTGAAAAAGATAAAATCCGGACAAATGCTTTGTTCATGAAAAAAAACTGTTGGTTAATAATGTTCTGTAAATCTGAATGCAAAGATATTTAACTTTGCGCGATCCAAAAATAAAAAGTGAACGAAGTAAGAACACTGGCAAAACAAACCGCTGTATACGGATTCGGGACCATCGTTCCCCGGTTCCTGAATTACGGTGTATTTGCAATTTTCTATACCAGGATATTCCAGAAAGCTGAATATGGAGTTGTCACCGAACTATATGCCTGGATGGCCATTCTGCTTATCGTGCTTACTTATGGAATGGAGACCGGTTTCTTCAGGTTTGCACAGAAGAAAGAGGACTATGAAAAAGTTTACAGCACTTCGCTTATCAGTCTGTTTAGCACTTCTGTGTTGTTTTTGGTTCTTGTTTTCTTATTCATTAAGCCTGTCTCCGCAATATTAAATTACCCCGATCATCACGACTTTGTGATGATGACTGCAGCTATAATGGCATTAGATGCTTTTTGTGCAATTCCATTTGCCAGACTAAGGAAGGAAAACAAACCGGGGATTTTCAGCATAATTAAAATTGCAAATGTTGTAATAAATGTTGTTGCAGTCCTGTTCCTGTTGCTGGTTGCTCCTAACATCTGGCAGCACAGTGACGGATGGTTCAGAAAGATTTATGATCCCGGATACAGGGTAGGATACGTATTTGTTGCCAACCTGGTTGGCAGCATAGCAACACTGTTGATGCTTCTCCCATTCATAATAAAAATAAGACCAGTTTTCGACAAAAGCTTGTGGCAGAGGATGATAATCTACTCCTACCCTCTTCTCATTGCCGGTTTGAGCGGATCATTGAATGATGTCCTTGACAAGGTGTTACTCAGAAGAGTACTGGGCAACGAAACCGGCCTTGAAACCGTGGGGGTATACGGTGCAGGATATAAGGTAGCCGTACTTATGTCGCTTTTTATTCAGATGTTCAGATTTGCGGCGGAACCGTTTTTTTTCGAACGGGCAAAGAAAGAAAATGCCAAAGAGACCTATGCTTATGTAATGAAGTATTTTGTAATTGCAATGCTTCTGGTGTTTTTAGGAATTAACCTGTATATAAAAGGATTTAAATTTATTATAGGACCAAATTTCAGGGAATCATTGATTGTCGTTCCAATTGTAAGCATGGGCTATCTTTTATACGGCATCTATCTGAATCACAGCATCTGGTACAAGCTAAACGACCTGACCCGCTTTGGGATTTACATTACTTTGATCGGCGCTCTGATAACTATTATAATTAATATATTTTTAATTCCGGTTTACGGATATATGGCGTCAGCCTGGGCTCATGTCGCTTCATATGGAGCAATGATCATCATATCCTTTATTTTTGCCTCAAAGCACTATAAGATCGAATACAGAATGGGAGAGCTGATACCTTATTTCCTTATTGCAATTTCAATGGTTATTTTCTCAAGGCTGTTCAACTACAACAGTACGGCCATCGAGATTATTATAAACACTTTTTTGGTTGTGATATTTATAATTTTTGCACAGTACAGGGATAAGGTTCTGACAGTGTTTTTTAAGAAAAGCTAAAATGGTCATACGGGGAAAAAACAGAATGAAAAGAGCTTATTTGCTTTCGATAATAATTTTAGTGCTGGGAATCTCTATCTTTTCCTGCGGCAGAAAAATTATACCTGCTGAAGTATCGGGAGGAAAGATAAAGCCTTATGATACAGCAACTTTCAATTATATTTTCGTCGAAGCTATCAAGATGAAGCTTCTCGGAAACGGCGGCGATGCGATCAAGCTTCTTGAGCAGGGAATAAAAATCAATCCGCAAAGCGATGCTGCGTATTTTCAGATCGCACAGATACTCATTGCCAACGGAGATCTGAACAACGGGAAAAAATATGCACTGAAAGCATGGTCCATTGACCAGAAGAATTTCTGGTACCTGATGATGCTAGCAGGTGCTTATTACCAGGAGAAAAACCTGGATAGTGCAATAATTTTCTATGATAAGGCAGTTAAATATTTTCCTGAGAAGGAAGGATTACAGGTAACATTGGCAAACCTATATTCGGAAGACAAAAGATTTGATAAAGCTGCACAGATTTATGAGAACATAGATAAGCAATATGGGATTAACGAGTCTTCATCCGCAGGTGTAATTAAGAATCTGATGTGGGCAGGTAAATGGGATGAAGCACTTGAGCGTGCTGACCTGCTGCTCAAGGAGTATCCTGAGGTAATACTGTATAATGGATTGCTGGCTGAGATATACAGGGGAAAGGGTCAACCGGAAAAAGCAATGGAAATTTATAAAATATTGATTGAGAGAAACCCGGATAATCCAGAAATACAGCTTGCCCTCTGTGAGTTTTTAATAGAAGAGAAAAAATATGATGATCTTTTTTCATTGCTTAATACGGTTATTTTAAACGAGAATATAAGAAGAAATGACAAAGTAGCCATTTTTGGGCAGATGATAGAAAATCCTGAAATTGCAAAAGCCGAAGGAGATAAGATACTTATCTCCATTATGGTTCTTGAAGCTTCATATGGAAATGATGATCTTATTTTACTTATGCGGCCAGAATTGCTTATAGCCCAGGGAAGAATTGATGACGCTCAAAAAAGACTTGAAGAAATAATTCAGAAAAGACCTGAGAACTACTATGCATGGGAAAAACTTTTAATAGTGTATCTTCAAAATGGAGATTATACAAACCTGGAAGCGAAAGCAGAAGAATGCGCATCAAAATTCAACAGATCGTTTCTTGCAAAACTGCTGTATGCAACAGCTGCTACTGAAAACAAGAAATATGAAATTGCTCTTGAAGAGCTACGAAAAGCAGAGATAATTGCCGGAAACAATGATGAAATGTTACTTCAGGTCCTGACATTAAAGGCAGATATTTTTTACAGGACAAAGGAATATGATAAAGCCTTTAAGGCTTTCGATGAAGCTCTTGCAAAGAACACGAATGATCTGACATTGCTTAATAATTATGCATATTACCTTGCAGAACAAAACATGAAACTTAAGGAAGCCGAGGAAATGGCGAAGCAGGTCATAAGCAAAGAAAAAGACAATAATACCTTTCTTGATACTTATGCATGGGTTTTGTATAAAAGAGGCAAATACGCGGAAGCAGAAAAGGTAATGGAGGATATTATTAAAAGTCTTGACAAGGAAGATGCGGAGTATTATGAGCATTATGGCTATATCCTTAAAAAAAGAAATAAATGTCAAAGGGCAATTATTGTCTGGGAAACAGCACTAAAGCTTGACAGCACAAAAATTAATCTTATAAAGGAAATAGATAATTGCAAAAAGTAGTATTTATTGCGATTGTTGTGTTTTTTATTTCTGGATGCAGCGTTTTCCAACACGAAAGAAAGGTTGTTCCTGAAGGAGAGCCCTCATGGGAAGTATCCGGCAACAGCATCATGGAAAAAAACCTGACAAAAGATAATTTTAGTATACAAAAAGCTGAAATACAATATATTGAAGAGGGTTCAACAGTTAATCTGATTGCAAGCCTTAAATATCGGTTAGGCGGGATTTATCTTATAAGCTTAAGATCAAAATCAGGAATTGAGATAGCCCGAATCTTTATTACTAAGGATACAATACTTGTAAATGACAGAATAAATAAAAAGCTGTATTACGGATCGTCCGATTATCTGGAAGGAAAATATGGAATAACAGCAGATGCTATTCCGCTTCTTTTTGGAGATATGATTGTTGGAACAAATGAAGATAGAATTGTTGAATGCATAGGTGGGAAAAGCGAAATAATGGGAAATATAAATTCAAAAAGGATAAATTACAGGGTAGATTGCGGTATAAAGAAAGTATCAGACATTGATATTGACAGTTATACCGGTGAAAACAGGATGGAAATTAAGCTCAGGAATTTTCAAAATTTGGAAGGAAAAATATTTCCGGAAATTATGGAATTAATAGAAACAGATAATAAATCTGAGATTAAAATAAAAATAAAGAAGATTGAGTTTAACACTGAAGAAGAAATAAAGTTCATTCCTGGAATGAATTATGAAAGAATACTGGTAAAATGAAAGTAGTCCAGATATCTATACTGATATTGCTTTTACCCTGTTACCTGATTAAAGGACAAAGCCGGGCTGACATTGAAGAGCAGAGAAAGAAAACCCTGGAAGAAATTGCTTATGTAGATAATCTTCTTACAAATACATCAAAAGAAAAGAGCGCAAGCATGAATGCGCTCAAAATTCTTGGAAATAAATTAAGCCTGAGAGAGTCAGTAATTCGGGGAATAAGCGAGGAAATTGATTTGATTAATAAAAGAATAGATCTTAACAGGCTTGCAATTGAAGTTATGGAAGAGGATCTTATATCATTAAGGCGAGAATATTCAAATGCAATTGTTAACTCATATAAATCAAAAAAACTAAATCCGGAAATTGTTTATATTTTGTCTGCTAAGGATTTTAACCAAGGGTATAAGAGAGTTAAATATCTGCAACAAGTCACAAAGATCAGGAGGAATGAATCAGAAATAATATCAGAACTGATTGAAGAGATTGAAAAGTCAAAGTCAAAGCTTGAAAGTGATCTGGAGAAGATATCAGACCTTCAGCATAGGGAGGTTCAACAAAAAGTGCTGCTGGAAGGAGAACAATCACGAAAGCAAAAAATGGTACGAACGCTGACTGCTAGGGAAAAACAATTACAAAAGGAACTAGAAGTTAAACGTCAAATCGCAAAAAGGCTTGAAAGAGAACTGGCACGGATCATTGAAGAGGAAAAAAGAAAGAGCTCAGTAACAGCACTTACTCCGGAACAGAAATTAATTGGAGATAGTTTTCTGGAGAACAAAGGAAGATTACCCTGGCCGGTGGAACGAGGTGTTATAACTGCTCATTTCGGAACACACCAGCATCCTATTTTGAAATATGTTACTGAAAAAAGTGACGGAATAGATATTACAAGCTCAGGAAGAATAAAGGCTAGAAGTATATTTAAAGGTGAAGTGACTACAATTACTGCAATTCAGGGAGCGAATATGACAGTAATTATAAAACACGGGAAATATCTTTCTGTATATAGCAATCTGATTAATTTAAAGGTAAAAAAGGGGGATATTGTAGATACAAAACAGGAAATAGGCGATGTCTTTCCGGATCCTGCAGATAATTACAGCTGTACAATTAAATTATTAATATATGATCAAAAATTCCTTGATCCTGAGCTTTGGATAGCAAAAAACTGAATTTACCTGAAACAAATAAAGCATTATTGAGTATAAAGGAATTTCCGGTATAATTAATGGAGAAGACAATAAGAATAGAATCAAAGCTTAGCAATCTCGGAATTGTTGAAAATGCTATTGATACGATTACGCGGGATGCAGGGATCAATAAAGAAAACTACGGAAAGATTCTTGTCTCTGTGATGGAAGCGGTTAACAATGCAATAGTTCATGGAAATAAATATGATGAAAAGAAATTCGTGAATATTTTTATTCTACTGGAAAATAATTTACTGAAAGTTACGGTGGAAGATCAGGGTAAAGGTTTTAAATTATCAGACGTACCAGACCCAACACAACCAGAGAATTTGGAAAATATAAATGGAAGAGGAGTATTTCTGATGAAAAATCTTGCCGATGAGCTTGAATTTAATAAAATGGGAAATAAGGTAATATTAAAATTTAAAAATATAATATATTGAAAATAAAGATTTTCTATGATGAAATAGCATACAGGCTGAAAGACAGCAGAAATTGTTTAAAACTGATTGAAAAGGTCATCAGGAGTGAAAAGAAGATTCCGGGCGACCTTTCTTTCATTATTACAACAGATGATACGCTAATAGATATTAACCGGGAATTCCTGGACCATGATTATTTCACGGATGTATTAGCCTTCAGCAACAATGATAATAAAATTGTTAATGGGGAAGTTTATATAAGCTTAAATACAGTTAGAAAGAATGCAAACAACTATAAAGTTAGTTTAAGAAATGAAATGATAAGAGTTATGATACACGGAACTCTTCATATATTAGGCTATAAAGACAACAGCAGAAAAGAGAAGGATGTAATGAGGAAGGAAGAAGATAAATGGATCAACAGGGCTAATAAAACAATATATGGATTTTAAATATGATATAATTGTTGTTGGTGGTGGTCATGCTGGATGTGAGGCTGCTCGAGCTGCTGCAAAAATGGGCGCAAATACTCTGCTGATCACCATGGACATGACCAAACTAGCTCAAATGTCATGCAATCCTGCTATGGGAGGAATTGCTAAGGGGCAGATAATAAGAGAGATAGATGCATTGGGAGGAGCAAGCGGATTGATCACAGACAGAAGTATGATTCAGTTCAGAATGCTTAACAAATCAAAAGGACCTGCAATGTGGAGTCCAAGGGCCCAGTGTGACAGACAAAAGTTTAGCATTGAATGGAGGGAAGAGCTAGAAAAAACAGATAACTTACATATATGGCAGGAGGAAGCTCAAAAGCTTATTCTGGAAGACAGAAAAGCAGTGGGTATTGAAACAGTCTTTGGAACAAGGTTTATAGCTAAGGCAGTAATACTGACAAATGGAACATTCCTGAACGCAATGATGCATGTTGGATTAAGAAGAATGACAGGAGGCAGATCAGGCGATCCATCCTCAATTGGGCTAAGCGATCAACTGGCAGAGATGGGTTTCACTGTTGAGAGAATGAAAACCGGAACAAGCGCCAGGGTTGATGGAAGAACAATTGATTTTAAATCAATGATTGAACAGAAGGGAGATGAGGAAGAGGGAAAATTTTCATACATGAACGAAAATTTTACTATAAAAGAAAAAAAAAGCTGTTTCATAACTCATACAAATAAGGAAGTACACAACGAGCTCAAAAAAGGATTAGAGTTTAGCCCGTTAAATAAGGGAATTATAAAAGGAAAGGGACCAAGATATTGTCCAAGCATTGAGGTTAAGATTGTAATATTTAATGAAAAGGAATCACATCAGCTATTCATTGAACCTGAAGGAAGTAAAACAATCGAGTATTATGTAAACGGTTTTGCAAGCAGTCTTCCACTGGAATCTCAGCTAAAAGCATTAAGAAAAGTTAAAGGTTTGGAGAATGTCGAAATTTTCAGACCGGGATATGCTATTGAATATGATTTCTTTCAACCTACACAACTTAAGCATACACTGGAAACTAAAAGAATTGGAAATCTTTATTTTGCAGGACAAATAAATGGTACTACAGGTTATGAAGAAGCTGCTGCCCAGGGACTAATGGCTGGAATAAATGCAGTTATGAAAATATTTGAGAAAAATGAATTTATCCTGGGAAGAGATGAATCATATATAGGAGTGCTTATTGATGATTTGGTTACAAAAGGAGTAGATGAACCATACAGAATGTTTACATCAAGAGCGGAATATAGAATACTGCTACGACAGGATAATGCTGATGAAAGATTAACAAGAAAAGGTTTTGATATAAGACTTGCAGAAAAGGAAAGAGTTAATCTGCTGGAAGGAAAAGAAAAATCAATGGAAGAAATAATTCAATTACTAAATGAGACAAGCATAAATCCGGAAGAAATTAATGGATTTCTGATAAAGAACAAAACTGCCGAAATTAAGCAGCGACAAAAAGCAATTTCATTAGCATTAAGGCCTCAGATTAAACTGGATAATCTGTTAGAAAATTTGCAGGGGGGAGAAAAAGTACTAAAAAGATTAGGTGAAAGAAAAGATGAAATAACCGAGTCTGCAGAAATAAAAATAAAGTACGAAGGATATATAAAGAGGGAAAAACTGATCGCAGAGAAAATAACCAGATTAGATAAACTAAAATTACCAGAGGATATAAATTACAACGAATTGGTTTCTATTTCGACAGAAGGAAGACAAAAGCTCTCGAAGATAAAACCATTAAATATCGGACAGGCTGGAAGAATAAGTGGTGTATCACCTTCAGATGTCAATATCTTATTAATGTATTTAGGCAGATAAATATGTTCCACGTGGAACAAAAATTATTAAATATAAAATATTTTATATGAAAGTGTCTGGAAAGCTGGTGGACATTCATGAGGAAAGGATCTATAATGCAGAAATTGTAATTGATGGAGGAAGGATAAAGAGAATTGAGAAATGTATTTCTGCAAATGATGTATTTATTATGCCGGGACTAATAGATGCACATGTACATATAGAAAGTTCTATGCTTACCCCCGGCTCATTTGCGCAGGCAAGTGTTTCACATGGAACAATTGGCGTTGTTTCAGATCCTCATGAAATAGCAAATGTGATAGGTATCGATGGCGTTAAATTTATGATAGAGGACGGAAGAAAAACACCTTTTAAATTCTATTTCGGAGCCCCTTCATGTGTACCTGCAACAGATTTAGAGACAAGCGGCGCAATACTGGGGGCAAAGGAAGTAGAGGAACTGATAAGAAGAGAAGATATTAAGTTTCTGGCAGAAATGATGAATTTTCCAGGAGTAATTAATAAGAATGAAGAAGTAATACAGAAAATAAACATCGCAAAGAAATATAATAAACCTGTTGATGGACATGCACCTGGACTTTCGGGTGAATTATTGAGAAAATATATAGAAGCAGGAATTACCACTGATCATGAATGCAGCTCGATAGAAGAAGCCCTGGAAAAGATTTTACTGGGAATGAAAGTGATAATCAGAGAAGGAAGTGCAGGCAGAAACCTGAATGCACTTAAAAGGTTGTACAGCGAATATCCTGATATGATTATGCTAAGCAGTGATGATATACACCCTGAAATGCTAATGAAAAGACATCTGGATAAGCTTGTGGCGGGCCTTATTGATGAAGGATATGACATATTCAATGTAATAAAAAGCGTTACAATAAATCCTGTCAAGCATTATGGACTCGACGCCGGATTACTACGACCAGGAGATCCTGCAGATTTTATTGTTGTAGACGATATTAAGAAAATGAATGTTCTGGAAACATGGATTAACGGAATAAAAGTTTATGATAATGGTAATATCCTGTTTAAATATTTGCCTGGCAATCCGATAAATAATTTCAATTGTACTGACATAACAAGACAAGAGATCTCTGTTTTAAAGCAAAGCGACGAAATGAGGGTTATGGTCGCATTTGACGGGGAATTATTCACAAAAGAAATCATTCAAGAAACGGGAACTAACAAAGTAATTGAACCGGATTTGGCAAATGATATTCTTAAAATCATTGTAAAGGACAGATACAGGGATTCACGGCCGACGGTTGGTTTTATAAAAGGATTCGGCCTGAAGGCCGGAGCATTTGCCAGCTCTGTGGCACACGACAGTCATAATTTAATCTCAATCGGCACAAACGATAAAGATATTGTAGATGCTGTAAATGAAATAATTAAAATGAAAGGAGGGCTTGCAGTGTCATCAGGTGGTAAGGTTAATTCACTGCCACTGAATATTGCCGGAATAATGTCAACAAGAACATGCTCTGAAGTCGCGCAGGATTATGAATATCTTTCTGCTATTGTAAAACGTATGGGCTGCTCAATGGCCGCCCCTTTCATGACACTCTCCTTCATGGCACTTCTGGTGATTCCGGAGCTAAAACTAAGCGACAGGGGATTATTTGACGTTAACCGATTTTGCTATGTGTCGTTATTTGTTTAGGAATACATCCAAATAGAAAGATTGCTTCGTCGCTTTGCTCCTCGCAATGACGGTAATTCTAATACGGATTAATTAAATATTAAAAACAGTACTTTATAAGATCTGCTGTCAATGCGAGGAGCAAAGCGACGAAGCAACCCAATTACTATTTCCTATATTTGTAAAATGTCCATCGATCCCAGACAAATACTGCCGCTTGTGCCTGATAAACCAGGTATTTACGAGTTTCTTGACAACTACGGGAACATAATCTATGTCGGGAAAGCCAAGAATCTTAAAAAGCGTGTTTCGTCCTATTTTTCCAAAAACCAGTCAGGCAAAACAACAGTATTGCTGAAGAAGGCCAACCAGATAAAACACATGGTAGTGGATAATGAATCAGATGCACTGTTACTTGAGAATAATCTAATTAAAAGACACCAGCCCAGGTACAATATACTTCTTAAGGACGATAAAACTTATCCATGGATATGCATCAGGAAAGAGCCGTTCCCAAGAGTATTCAGCACCCGAAATACAATAAAGGACGGGTCAGCATATTTTGGTCCTTATACCTCTGGATTAATGGTAAAGACACTGCTGGAACTTATACGGCAGCTTTATAAGCTGAGGACATGCACGTTAAACCTGACAAAAAGCAATATCGAAGAAGACAAATTCAAAGTATGCCTTGAATATCATTTAGGAAACTGCAAAGCTCCATGCATCGGACTACAGACACCAGAAGACTATGAAGAGGGTATCCGGCAGATCCGGAATATTCTGAAAGGTAATAGCTCAATGGTGCAGGACCATTTAAAAGGGCTAATGAAAAAATATGCCGGGGAAATGCATTTTGAGGAAGCCCAGGCAAACAAGGAAAAAATTGAGATCCTGTCAAAATTTCAGAGCCGCTCAACAGTAGTGAGTTCCTCAATTCGAAACGTTGATGTGTTTGCGGTGGAACAGGAGTCCGAAAATACGTATATTAACTATTTGAAAGTTAATAATGGTGCTGTAATTCAGACATTTACACTAGATTTAAAAAGCCGTGTCGATGAAGAAAAGGAATCACTTCTAGGATTCGCTATTACTGAGATAAGACAAAGATTATCAAGTGATTCACCGGAAATTATTGTGCCATTTAAACCCGATATTCTGATTGATAAAGTAAAATATATTGTTCCTGAAAGAGGAGAGAAGGTCAAGCTGCTGGAACTCGCACAAAGGAATGCAGTTTACTATAAGCTGGAACAACGGAAAAAGAAAGAGGTGAAGACTCCGGAAAACCGCACTGCCAGGAACCTTGAGAAGCTAAAGAACGATCTGCACATGAGTGAGATGCCTATACATATTGAATGCTTCGATAACTCAAATACGATGGGCAAAAATCCTGTCGCAGCATGTGTTGTTTTCAGAAACTCGCGGCCAAGCAAGAAGGAATATCGGCACTTTAATATTAAGACAGTTTCTGGTCCCGACGACTTTAGCTCAATGGAAGAAATAGTTTTCAGAAGGTATAAAAGACTGACAGAGGAGGGGCGTAGTTTACCGCAGCTGGTAATCATCGATGGCGGTAAAGGCCAGCTTTCTTCTGCCATTAAGAGCCTCCGGGAACTTGGTCTCGAAAATAAAGTAACAATAATAGGAATTGCAAAGAAGCTTGAAGAGATATACTTTCCAGGCGACAGCGTTCCACTGTACCTTGATAAGAATTCCATAAGCCTTAAAATTATTCAGCAGCTAAGAAACGAAGCACACCGGTTCGGAATTAATTTTCATCGCGGGAAGCGTTCTGCAGATATGACAAAGTCAGATCTTGACAAAATAAAAGGAATAGGACCAAAGACAAAGGAGATTTTATTGAAAGAAATAGGTTCGATCGAAAAAATCAAAAACATCTCCTTCGAAGAACTTAAAAATCTGATTGGCGGTCAAAAAGCGACGCTGTTAACGGAATTCCTTAAAAACTAGCTCTGGTTTCCACGTGGAACAAAAATTTCCTGAGATAGCATATCTTATTGTGATACAATAAGATAATAATCCTTATCTACAGGCTGAACTTCACGAGAATCGAATATTTCCTTTTTTATAAACGGGAGGTGGTGAATTTTCAGGACAGAAAGGGGAATAATTCGAACAAAATGATAAATTGGTCGAAAAACAGAAGGGAAGGATTTGACTCCTGGTGTTTTTGGAGATTGCTTCGCTTCGCTCGCAATGACTTCAAACTTTATATTGATTGAGGTCATTGCGAGGAGTCCCGAATAAATCGGGACGACGAAGCGATCCTCACATCAACCCCGAATTCCAATAATTTGCTTTCCAGCGATTCTGTCTCTGACAAATGAATAACTTTCATTCCAATTAATTCCGCGGATCTTACATTCGAATCAATGTCGTCTATATACAGACTTTCAAAAGGATCGAGGCTAAACCGTTCAAGAAAAATCCTGTAAATATCCGGGTCAGGTTTTGATTTGTTTACCTCAGCTGAAATTATTCCCCCGTCGAAGTAATTAAAGAAATCAAATCTTTTTTTTGTTTCATTGAAAAACTCAAGGGGATAGTTGGAAAGATAATACAGCTTAAAACCCTGTTTTCTTAGCTCAGGAAGGAGTTTTACGTTATTGTTAAGGGGGAATATGATCTTTGGGCATAAATCGAGCAGAGACTTTATCCTGGACCTTTTAAGCGATGATTTAGAGGCCATAATATTTATGGCTTCTTCTTTTGTGATATCACCATTATCAAGGCTGAACCAGGCCTGACTCCTGAAAACAGTACTCAGGATTAACCCGGCAGTTTCTTCGTCGTAACCTGATTGTAAAAGAAATTCGCCAGGCTTCCAGCTTAACAGAACATTCCCCAGGTCGAAAACGATGTTTCTGATCATTTCAGGGATTCTTCATGCTTATAGGCTGGCCGGTTGCCTCGAGAACGTTCCACCAGAGTTCTCCCTCGACATCTATTTTCTTACGCTGGGCCACTGCCATTGATATGGGAAGGAGTGTGAACTCGTTGTTCCAGTAACCTATCACGAAATCTGTTTTACCAGCCAGGGCAGCATGTACGGCATTTTGTCCGAGAAGGCTGCAAAACTTGCTGTCGTTTGGATTTGCCGGTGCGCTCCTGATTATATAGCTTGGATCGATATATTTGATAGAATACGGAAATTCCTTCGAGTCGAACTCTTCCTTGATCTTCTCCTTGAGATAGACACCAATATCCTTATGCTTGACGTTTCCGGATGCATCCCTTTCTGAATTCTGAAGCTGAAAAAGCTCCTGTCCGGCTCCCTCTGCCACAACCACAACTGCATGATGCTTGCTTTCCAGACGCTTGCGGAGAATCTTTAGAAATCCCCTTGGCCCATACAGTTCAAAAGTTATTTCAGGAACAAGTACGAAATTCACCTCCTGGGTTGCAAGTGAGGCACTGGCCGCTATGAAGCCTGAATCACGCCCCATCAGCTTAACGATGGCAATGCCGTTATAAGCGCCCTGGGCTTCATTGTGTGCATTTCTGATAATATCATTTGCAATAGAAAAAGCTGTTTCAAAACCGAAAGATTTTTGTATCAGGTCGATGTCATTATCGATTGTCTTTGGTATTCCTGCAATCGCAATTTTAAGATTTCTGTTCCTGATCTCCTCGTGAATTGCATGTGCTCCACGCAATGTACCGTCACCACCTATGCAGAACAGGACATTAATGTTCATGATCTCCATCGTGTCGACTATTTTAGCAACATCCTGGTTTCCCCGAGAGGTTCCCAGGATTGTGCCTCCGGCAATATGAATATCACTTACCATCTCCGGGGTCAGCTCAACAACTTCATGATTGTAATTGGATATGAAACCCTCAAACCCGTATTTGAATCCAAGTACTCTGCTGATACCATAGCGGTAAAAAAGCTGGTTCACAAGGCTCCGGATGACATTATTGAGTCCGGGACATATTCCCCCGCAGGTAACTATGCCTACCTTCGTTTTGGCTGGTTCGAAGAAGATCATCTCCTTTGGGCCGGCTTTTTCAAAGGAAACCGGAGTAATGCCCTCTTCCATGCATTTCTTGTAATATTCGTTGGAATTGTCATAGACGATCCTGTCGTTATCCTCTACGAACTTATAAACTGGGCTATCCTCCCGCTGGCTGTTTTTCAGCGGAGAAACAACATTTCCTCTTCCAAGGGTGGTGACCAGAAAATCCTCGTATTTCATTATTATAGAATGTTGAATTAATAATAACAGGACATGAAAACGCGAAAGCTTTCATAGCCTACAAATTTAGTTGATTTTTTGAATGATTGACAAATAAAAAGACTCAATGGCTTATAAGATTATCCATTTGATCCTGCCGACAAGTCCGCGTTCAAGAATAACCGTGAAAGAATTCACGGGCAGTTGGCTAACCAGATGTCCCCCTGACTTTTAATCTGATCTGGTAAAATCCCTTGCTAGCCGTAATGAAAAGAATTTTTCTGTTTTTACCTCCAAAACAGACATTTGAGGTCCAGTTTTCCGGTACCGGAATATTGCCAAGTTTTTTCCCTGTTTTATCAAAAACCGTAACTCCTTTTCCTGTCAGGTAAAGATTTCCTTTTGAATCAATTGTCATCCCGTCGGATCCCATTTCACAGAAGAGAATCCTGTTTCCAAGTGATCCGTCCGGGTTAATAGTATAAGACCATGTCTTGGCCCCCCGGATATCCGCCACATAAAGAGTTTTTCCGTCAGGCGTTCCCGCTATTCCGTTCGGCTGCTGGAGGTCCTCTGCCACAACAATAACTGTTTTGTTATCTGGTTTCAGGAAATATACACGTTGCTTTTCCTGGGGCATTTCGCTGTGGCTCCACCATGCGCGGCTATAAAAAGGATCCGTAAAATATACACCGCCCAAAGGACTTATCCAGAGATCATTTGGTCCGTTAAATAGCTTTTCGTTAAAACCACCGGCAATTACTTCAACCTTTTTATCGGGAGAAATACGCCAAAGCTCATTTTTTTCATCTGCACACGACCATATGTTTTCTTTCTCATCAAGGGCAAGACCGTTTGATCTGCCAGCCGGCTCCATGAAAACAGAGAGGCCGAATTTAGTGTTCCACATCATTATCCGGTCATTTGGCTGATCGGTGAAATAAACATTTTCATTTTTATCAGCCGTCGGGCCTTCTGTAAAAACAAATCCGTCAGCAAGTTTTTCAAGTTTGGCTCCGGGCATTAGAATACCATCGAGATTATTAACCTGGCCGGTTAAATGAATGGCAATAAGCATAATAAAAGATGCAGTGAATAAAGGTCTTTTCATGTAGAAAAATTAAATTTTTTCCGGATTCGCGGGCAGGGATTTTAGTGCTTTTTCCACTCTCGTAGTATAATCATCTATATGATCAGGCTTTTCAAATCCGATAATAACCATATCCACAGTACCCAGCCCGAGAACATACCTGATTGACTGATCAACTTTGTCCGAATCGTTGCTGAAGCTTCCATTTCCGATAAGCTTCATCCCGATGATTCCCTTGCCTGAATCATGCATTTTTTTAATTACGGGAACAATTTGCGCAGGATCATTAGAATCCATTGACACCCCAAAAGGATTGATCCTTACATGGATCACATCAACCCAAGGACTGGCTGCCGCTGCCTCCAGTGCCTGAAACGTATGAACTGAAACACCATGTGCCAGAATTATGCCTTTTGTCTTAAGGTTTTCAAGAATATCCATCTGCTTTTTCTGCTCGTCAGTCCAGTTTCCGTCCATCATGCAATGGATCTGTACAATATCCAGGTAATCGGTATCAAGCTCCTTGCGGAAACGATCAACAACAATATTTGCATCAGGACGCTCCGGTTCAGGAATACCACCGCGTGTCATCCATATCTTGGAGCTCAGAGTGTATTTTTCCCGCGGAATATCCTTAAGAGCTTTCATTACATAAGGATGTGTTCCATAAGTGTCAGCGCAATCAAAGAACCGTATCCCTTTGTCGAATGCGTATTTGATCATCAACTCGGCATTTCCTGCCCTGGTTATTGCAGAGGAACGATTCCCTCCGTTAAATCCCGTCCCCATGCCCAGCAGAGTGGTTTTTATCCCGGTTTTGCCAAGGCTGACAACTTTAAAAGGATCGATAGATTTTCTTGATCCGGCAAAAGAAGATGCACCCAGGCTATAGCTGCCGAGAATTAATCCAGTCCCGGCTGCAAGGGTTCCGACAAACTCCCTTCTGGTAAGATTTTTCTTCCCCATTATAAAAAACTTTTAGTTATTTTTTGCTTGTGTTTTCCTGTTAACAAATAAAAGAAATATTCGGTTCAGATTAACAAGTCTTTTTGTCACTGAAGAACATTAATCCTCAGGTGTGAAGGATATGTCGAATCATGATAAATCCTTTGAGTTGCTTTCTGGAAATCAGAATCTGAACATTTGTAGATGTCAATAAATTTCTGAGGATTCCTGTCAACAAGAGGGAACCATGAATTCTGGACCTGTATCATTATCCGATGTCCCTTTTTAAAAGTATGTGCAACATCGGGCATCTCGTATTTTACTTCAGTCACCTTTCCCGGAACGAATGGTTCGGGTTTTTCGAAGCTGTTCCGGTACTTTCCCCTGAAAACTTCTCCTCTGACCAGCATTTCGTAGCCGCTAAGCGGAACTTTAACATCCGGCGACGATGATTTTGCATCTGGCGGAAAAACATCGATTAATTTGACAACAAAATCTGCGTCTGTCCCTGTAGTGGAAACAAAAAGATCAGCAGTAAGTGGCCCTGTAAATGTAATATCTTCGGTAAGAATATCTGTTTGATAAGCCATTACATCGGGTCTGCGTGAAGCAAATCTCTGGTCGTCTGTCATATATCTTGAAATTCTGTCAGCATGAACATCTTCAGTATATGGAACAGGATTCATCGGATCAGAAACATATTCATCAAAGCTTGTTTTGTCAACGGGAGACGTGAAAGTAGCAAATTCACCAGCATGAAAATAAAGACTTTTTTCAGCTGTGTTTTTTGGAGGCCATGAGTCAAAATTCTTCCATTCGTTGGCCCCTGTAACAAATATCGTAGCTTCCGGAATGTTATTGCTGCCCTCTCCTTTAAGATAATAATTGAAAAATTTCTCTTCATCCTCAGCAAACCTCTTATTTGCATCAATTCCCCAATAGACATTTCCTACATTGGTCGCATTTCCGAATGCCCACTGACCGTGTGACCATGGACCCATAATAAGGTAATTTTGGGTTGAAGGTGTATTCTGCTTCTCAATAGCCTCATATGTGTGGAGAGTACCGTAAAGGTCCTCGGCATCAAACCAACCCCCGACAGTCAATACTGCAGGAGTTACATTTTTCAGAAATTGCCTCGGATCCCTCGCTTCCCAGAATTCATCGTAATCCGGATGATTAAACGTATCATTCCAGAATTTAATGCTGTCTCCCATATATTTCAGAGTTATGTTTTTAATTGCTCCGAAAGAAAGGAAGAAATCATAACAATCCTGTACAGGCCAGACAAAGCCATCGTTACTCTCTCTTGTAAGGCTTTTCTGTGGCCGTCCAAAGCTGTAATCAAAAGGAAAGCAATCAAGCAGGAAGAAGGCACCGTTATGATGAACATCATCTCCGATAAACCAGGCAGTTACGGGTGCCTGCGGTGATACTGCCTTCACTGCCGGATGGGCATTGATTATTCCCATTGTGGAATAGAATCCCGGGTATGAAACTCCAAAAATACCAACCCTGCCATTATTGTCAGGGACATTTTTAATCAACCAATCAGCGGTATCCCATGTGTCCGTGGTTTCATCAATATCCTTATTGTTTTTTTTCACGGGGATGACCGGCCGTATATCCTCAAATACTCCTTCGCTCATGTACTTTCCCCTGACATCCTGAAATACCATTATGTATTCTCCATTTACATAGCGGCTATAGAGCTGCATGAAGAAGTTAAAGCTTTCAGGTCCGCCGGGCTCAATGTTATAAGGTGTTCTGTTAAGAAGGATCGGATGGGGCACAGCGCTGTTTTTGGGAGTATATACTGAAGTGAATAATTTGACACCGTCGCGCATGGTTATGTAGACTTCTTTTTTGTCATATTTCTTTTTTAAAGCTTCAACTCTATTTGAAGATGCCTCAATGGTTTTTCTGCCAAATGTAATAGGCAGTGATTGTCCTCCCTGTTCAAGATTGCCGGTAATTTCAGTATAAGATGCGTTCGTTTTGCCTGAATATTTGAATCCGGCTCCTTCGTGGGTAAATGAAAAATCAGGAAATTTGAATGATGTGGTTGTTGAAGGTATGCCCATAGCTCCTTGATCAGGACTGTCCCAGGTCGAAGAATAACCCTGGTCGGCAGACTTCACATGAACATTTAGCCTAAGCTCGAGGCCCTGAACACTAGCTTTTCCATACCAGTCGCCCTCAATGGACTGGGAATATGTAACAGATGTAAGAAACAAAAGAAAAACAGTTGAAACGCCAGATAGTTTCGAAAGGAATGTGATTGATTTCATGTTAAATGAATTTAAGTAATTTTTATTCAAGTCCAAGTCTTTCAATAAGATCACCCGGCTGAACTGGCTTTCCATTTCTGGTGGCAGCCCCTGTCACACGGGCTTTTATGACGGGCTTTTCATCGGGCAGCCTGAAAATGTCCTGAACAAAGACCAGCCGTACGTTTCCTTCTCTACGAAGACTGGTCTTTACAACAAATTTATCATGGCTTCGCAAAGGGTATTTATAGTCGATTTCAACTCTTGTAACGATAAGATCAAGCCCCTCATCATGCAAATGGGAAAAACTTATTCCCCGGGTCATAAGAAATTCATGCCTGGCATGTTCAAGATAATGCTGGTAGTTCGCATTATTTACTACACCCTGAAGGTCGCACTCGTAATCCCGCACGGTAAATTCCAGGCTATGCGTAAATATTGATTCATTCATATATTTTATCTGTTATTATTGCCACAATTTACAAAATATCTGAAACCATGTTTATAAACCTGTCTCAAGCAGGAAAAATCTGGACTCCAGCGGATTAATTGTAATATTCTCATCACCGGTTTTTTCACCGGTAGGATCAGCAGGAATCATTTTAACCAGTTTTCCGGTTTTAGTGTTTATAAGCTCGGGAACAACTTTTTTCCCGTTTATTTCTCTCAGATGAACAATTATATACTTCTTGTCCGGGCTGGGTCTGGCACTTATCAGGAGAAGATTTTCATTCCATCCGGTAATTAATGAAGCCTCCTTATTGTCATCACCCGGTCCGTCGCCCGGAAGAATCCTGGTAAGGAATGGTATCCGCGAATTCCACCCGAACCTGGTGGCAAATCCGTTCGAGATATCCTGCGATGTCGTTAAGTAATATGTCCATGTATGTCCGCCACGCTGATCGGCATTAAAATTAGTGACCCAGTAATTGTTCATCGGCCAGGAGAAGATATGTGTTCCCTGAGGCAAGGCTCCGGCAACATATCTTCCTGTGTTGATAGCGCCGAATTGCATCAGGGGCATTTCGGTACATCCAAACACAAGCTGAGTTTCATTATTCCTCAATGATGTAAAACTCTGGACTGTATACCAGTCGTTTGAAGATCCCTTAATCTGATCCTTCCCGGTTTCGATAACTCCGCCCTGCACCTCGGTATAATGTTTTGCATTTTTAAGATCAAAGGGAAATGCGATATAAATTCCTTCAGGCGACACAATACTTTTCTTAACGACAGAACATTGCACCTCGATCCTTTTTTCGGTATTAAAAAGTCTTATGTCGATGGCAAAACCCCTTGGCGCGACTGTTGTTTCCGATTCTCCGTAAAACCGGATGGTACTGAAGACCGGTCCACGGTTCATTGAATCAAACCAGACTGTATCGAGCGGCAGCCGGACAAAATCATCCAGTTTTTTACTTTCCATCTGAGACCTGTTACCTAATTTTTCGAGAATGAATTCAGCCAGGCCATACTGAGCTTTCTGATCAACAAGCTCAAGTGACAATTCTTTATCGTACAACGATTTAACAATTCCCTTTGAAGGATCGACTGTTATTTTATACCACTGGTTATCAAGAACTGTTCCTGTTGTCAGACTTGTGCCGGATTTCTGTTCACCGGCAAGTTTTATCAGGAATTTCCTGTATCCAAATGCAGGGATATCCTTAAGCCATATCAGCCAGTATGTGCCATCCGACCGGCTTGAAAGAGCCTGTGCAAGGTAACTGTTTCCCTCAAAATCATAAACCGCAGGCATCTTTCCCCTGGGGACAATCTGATGATCAATATAAACCATGACTGGTCCCGACCTTGGCCAGCTTAGAGTATTGAAAACGATAAGCGATGGCTCTTTCTCCCTGGTGAATTTGCTTTGAAGCAATCCGAGCACATCTTCTCCGAGTGAAGCCGAACGTCTGTTGGCTTCCCATGCGTAAGATTCCTTTAATGCTCGTTGTTCCATTGTTTGCAGGCTGTATGGCTCCCTTACACTTTCAGAATAACCTGTTGTATGTTCAGTGTAGAAGAGAAGCGCTTCATTAACCAGATCAATCTTTTTCATTGTCGCATCCGGAAGGGATATATTCTCAAGTGCTGCCATCGAAAGGCCTTCAGTATTGGCAATAAGAGCAGCTGCAGCTTTCCTGGTGGTAGAAGTTTCCCTTGCCGAGGCTCCAAAGCCATCGGTCCACCAATCTGGCCAGGCTCCCCTTATGACAGGGAATTCATCACCATGTTCTTTTTCCATTCTGGTGAAAAAAGATTCAAATGTTGTTATGGAAATTTTAGGCCACTCAAAAAGCTCGTTCCATTTTCTTACCAGGTCACTTGCGATTGTTGATGGAGGTGAATTATCGGTAAGGTAACCTGAATGCTGAATTGCTATTTCATCAAAGGGATAATTCCTTGCTTCAAGGTTTTTAAGATAATCAAGCATATTATTCCTGAACCGGTCAATATCGCCTGTCTGCATCTCAAAGACTGTATTCCCGGTCATATAGTGCTCAGCCCTGAATGTTAGGATTCTTTTTCCTGAGGGTGATTCCCACCAGAACATAGTGGGTTTATCGAAACAAATCAGTGCACGGTGACCATGTGTTCCCATGTTGAGATACTTTATTCCCAGCTGATTGAAATAATCATTCATGCACCAGCCAATGCCGTTAACATCATCCTGCATGGCTACCTTTACCGGGATTCCTTTATTCTTTATTCTCCCGACAGCAGCCAGCGAAGATGAAAGGATCTGTTCATCGGGAAGCTCATCAAAATTGAAGTACATGCCAGTGACTTCTATCCTTCCTTCCCTGATCCTTTTCAGAAGGCGATCGACCTGTTCCGCCGGACGTGTTTTAAGGTATTCATCCACCGGCCAGGATGCTTCGCATGTCCATCTGAACTTTGCATTTTCAGGATAATCGTCGGTAGCATCACAATAGTCAAGCGCATAATCTATATATCTCAGATGCTCGGCAAGTATTTCTGTCTGTGACCTTGTATATCCGATATCAGTATGTGAATGCTGGATAAAATCAACTTTCCATTTTTTAACAGGATATAGAGCAACTTCCCCGGTCATGGTGTAGCTGCCAGCCTCAACCCGGAGAGTTATTTTTGCAGGTTCATTAACGACAGGCAGGCCTGTGCTTACAGTATTGTAGCCAAACCTGAGCTTTGTTCTGGCAATAAGTTTTTTATCAGCATATATTCTGGCTTCAGATTCTTTGCCAAAATAAAAGATAGTTACATCTACCAGCTGCAGCTCTTTATTATCTTTTTTAATTATTGCAGGGAAAGCATTAAGGGTAACACCTGTTTTTACTGCTTTCTTGTAGGTCATATACCATGATGTAAGCCCTGCCTTTTGCCCGGCAACTTTTATTTTCAAAGATTTTCCCTGGATTATTTTTGACATGGGGATCCGGAGTGTCATATAACCGTGATGATCACCGTACTGATCAACCATCATCGAAGTAAAGCTCAATGATGATCCGTCATCGGAAGAGATTGTCCATGAAGGTTTTCCATCGGTATAGAAAGTAAATGTCTGTCCGGCATCCGTTGTAAGATCCATTCCTGCAAGTCCTGGACTTGATCCGATTGCAGAAACCCATACAAAGGCTGCATATTTTTTATTTGCATGGTATTCTGCAGGGTCCGTTGTCCACTCAAGCATATCCTTCCCTCCTGATGCCCTTATAAGAATGCTCTCTCTCAATCCCGGGATGAAGGAATGATAATTATAGTCAATTCCGGAAATTTTTTGGGAATAACCATTAATCAGTAGGTCTTCACCGGTAAAAAACTCCTGTGCCCTCATAAAAAAGCATGACAGAAAGAGAAGGCATAACGCAGACAGAAATAACTTTTTCATATTGTTAATTATTTAACAAAAGCATATAGGAGAATAGCCTCAGAAACAGATTTATTGACTACCTTAATACATCCTGCCGCAGCCGGGACAATAAATGTTTCGGCATAAGAGAATGGCTGACTAATTCCTGATTCTGAAATAACATCAATCGTCGTTCCTTCGGCCAGATTCATAACAAGACACTTATTACGGGTTTCGATATCAATGGTTCCATGGAAATGATACCTCATTATACTGTGCAGATGTGTCTCATGTGTCGGAAGATTATATAATTGCCAGTCTAAACCTTCGTCTGTAAGTACCGGACGGGAAACGAGTTTCTCACAGATATAATTTCCCTTTCTGTCGAAATCCAGGTTTTCCATTGCCCTTTCTATATTCAGAGTTCTTGGCCGGCCATCAAGATCGTTTCTTAGCCAGTCATACATCTTGAAGGTGAAAATATACGGAGTAGTGCTTATTTCAAGAACAAGGTTATTTTTTCCTGAACCATGGATAGTTCCATGAGGTATCAGAAAAAGATCATGTTTGCCCGAATGAAGGGCTTGTACGAACTTCTCTGCATCGAAAGGAATGTTTTTATCACGGCTTTTTTCCAGAGAAGCTTTGAAATCAGAACGATCAATATCCTGCTGAAATCCGAGATAAACAGATGCGTTATTTTTACTATCAAGAATATAATACGTTTCTTCCTGTGCATAGTTCTCGCCGAAATTTGTTTTTATATATTCAGGCCCGGGATGGCACTGAAGAGAAAGATTTCCTCCGTTGAAAGTATCAAGGAAGTCAAATCGTATTGGGAACTCATAATGAAAACGACTGAAACAATCTCCCAGCACTGCCTCAGCAGCATGGAACATCAGGCAATCAAATGACATCTCAAGGAGGATTTTTGAACTCTCAAGAATCAAACCGTTTTCAGGGGAGATAAGTTCAAATGACCATGCATAATTTTCGACATCTTTGCTGAGACGGGGGATATTATCTTTTATCCAGGTTCCACCCCAGGGGCCGGGCTCAAACCATGGTCTTGTACGGAAAGGATTACTGCTAATTGACGAAAGAGATATTCTCAGGTCATTCCCTCTAATCCAGGCCGGCATTTCCGGTCTCTGTCCGTCAACAAAAATGCCGATGGATGATAATATCTTCTGCTTATGGCGGTTAAGGATTATCCAGTCAATAAAATAAAAGCATTTGTACATTTTTTTCGGATCTGAAGGCCGGGAGTCTCCGAAATTGCAAATAGTGCCTGCACGGGACCTGTACTGGATCTCATTTTTAGGCAAGTCTATATAAATAAGCAGTCCTTCCAGTCCGGAAAGATATGACCCGGGCCCGATAATAATGTTAATATCATGATCCTGGTTGAGCGTGATGTTTTTCAGAGCGTCAGAATTGAAAAAATCCTCAAGGTCAAGGGTGCATCGGGTGCCGAACAGAGGATCATCTCCTCCGAGGAAAGGCTTTTTTAATGCCAGAATAGTTTCAGGATGCTTTAGAAATGAACTGATATCAGTCCATTCCACTGAATAACCTTTCGATATTAAAAGAGCATCAATTCTATTTCTAAAATAATTAAAACAGACACCCTCATATCCATCGATAATGACAGTTTTATGCCTGCAGATCTCCTGTGCAAGTGATTCATAACCTTCAAAGATCTTATTATCGGGAATTATGAAAGAAGGGTAGATGTCATATTTACCTGAACCGGAATATTCCTTCCTAAGCGGAAGCGGTATCTGGTTACTTCTTCTCCATTCGTTATTTTCTGAAATTCCGGACAAACATCAAAACTTATGTCTTCAAATACTGATCCAGGATCAAAACACTATTTTGGCCAGCGGCCGAAGAATTTTTTCAACCTTCCGTGAAACTTATGAATACTATGAGGCTTGTAGTACATAAGTATGCATTGGCCTGAAATATAATTTATTCCCGAACCTTCAAGTTCTTTCAGAGCTTCCTGCGATTCGGACATTTGCTGGATCCATATCTGTTTTATACCCTTTTCCCTGGCTTCCCGAACTACTCCGGCCGTGGCGCTTTTACGCGTCATAACCAGTAAGCCCTTAACTTCTGGAGGAAGAGATTTAATATCGGGATATACCTTTACCCCATGTATTTCAGCAGCATTAGGGTTAACCGGAATGACATTCATCCCTTTTTCCTTCAGTTCCCGGAATGCTGTAAAGCCAAATTTCTTCGGATTGCGTGAAACGCCAACCATTGCTATAGGTTCCGATGCAATGAATTCGTCAATTTGTTTTTGTGTAACCATACTTCTTTCGGTTGTTAATTCGATTTTGAAAATAGATTTGTTCTCAGAAGGGAAGATAAGTATAAAGACTTAAAATTACGATAAAAATCACCAATTGACATAATTTTTATTTACTTGGTCATAAGGTAATTAAAAATCATCACCATGAATAAACCTCCAACCCGCCCCGGATATCTGTATTCAAAGAGCTATTCCAATTATGTTTTCATTTTACTGTTCCTGCTATATGTTTTTGATTATGCAGACAGGATGGTTGTAAATTCCATGTTTTCATTTATCCAGACTGATTGGTCAATTAATGACACACAAAGCGGCTGGCTGGTTTCGATAATTTACCTGTCTATAGGGTTACTTACTTTTCCCGTTTCGCTTGTCATTGACCGCTGGAGCAGGACAAAAACAATCGGGATAATGGCAATTGTATGGAGTATTGCCACAGCCCTGTGCGCCTTTACAGGAAATTATGTCCAGCTATTCATGGCGAGAATCCTTATAGGTTTCGGAGAAGCAGGCTATGCCCCTGGCGGAACTGCATTGATTTCAGGGATGTATCCACTGGAAAAAAGATCCAAAATGATGGGATTCTGGAATGCGTCAATTCCTCTAGGATCAGCCATAGGTGTTACAATGGGGGGTATTATTGCGGCATCTCTGGGATGGAAACATGCCTTTGGGATTGTTGCCATACCTGGATTTATTGTCGCACTTTTATTCTTATTTGTAAAAGATTACAAAACCGTTGACCTTTCTTATGTTGACAAGAGTAATAATAAGGTTAAGATGGAAAGGAAAGACTTGTTCAGAGAGTTTCTTTCCAAACCATCTGTGCTTTTTACATATTTCGGAATGGCAGCAATTGTTTTTGTAACGACAGCCATGATTGTATGGCTTCCAACCTATTTTGCTTCCGAATTAAAGATCGAACCGAAATTAGCCGGAACGTTAGCAGGGGCGGTAATGCTATTAGCCCTAATCGGTGCCCCTCTTGGAGGTTTTATAACAGACAAATGGCGTGAAAAGCAAACCAATGCAAGACTTCTGTTTCCGACTATTTCGACTATAATTTCAGCCTTATTGCTTTTTATTGCTTTATTTCTATTAAAGGGAACAGGTCAGATTATCACACTGTTTGTATTTGGTGCCTGGGTAATGACTTTTTTAGCCGGGGCTGCTGCGGTTACCCAGGATGTTATTCATCCCGGGATGCGTGCAACATCATATGCCATTGCCGTTGCTGTCCAGAATCTGCTTGGCTCATTTACTGCACCAATTGTTTTAGGCAGGATATCGGATTTGTCAAACATAAAGACTGCTATCAGCATTCTTCCGTTTGTTCTTCTGATCGGAACACTGCTGTTTTATTTAGGATCCAGATATTACATTTCTGATATGGCCAAGGTTGCCAAAATAAAACTTGAAGCTGCCAAATAGCCGGATCAACTGTTCCTTGCGGTAGTAAAGTAGACAAACTTCTTCAGGGATGTTTTATAGTCGGAATCGGGATATGAGTCCAGTATTGCCAGGGCTTTATCCCGGTACCCGTTCATCCTTGCTTCTGCATACTCCAGTCCACCCGATGAAACAACAAAACGAATAACCTCATCGATCTCATCCTTGGTTTTCTTTTTTCTTTTCACGATCGACATTATTTCTCTCCTACGCTGAGAAGATGCCATTTCAAGTGCCTGAATAAGCGGGAGGGTGATCTTTTTCTCCTTGATATCATTTCCTGCTCTTTTTCCGGTCAGACCATTGGCTTCATAATCGAGAATATCGTCCCGGATCTGGAATGCAATGCCGATGTTTTCTCCGAAATCCTTCATAAGCTGAATGGTATCCTGATCATCAGTTGCGGATATTGCCCCTGTTGCCGTGCATGCAGCAATAAGAGCGGCCGTCTTGCTTATGATGATTTTGTAATAATCATCTTCTTTAATATTAAGCTTCCTTGATTTCTGAAGCTGAAGGAGCTCTCCCTCAGTCATTGCCTTAACAGCTTCAGAGACGATCTCAAGCATGTCATAACGGGATTTTTCAACACTTATCAGCAGCCCTTTTGAAAGCATATAGTCACCTACAAGAACGGCTATTTTAGAGTTCCACAGGGCATTTACCGAAAGAGCACCCCGCCTCTCTTCTGCCTCGTCTACCACATCGTCATGCACCAGCGATGTGGTATGAAGCAGCTCGATCAGGGTTGCTGCTATATATGCCGATTCTGTTATTTTGCCGTTGAGTCCGGCAGTAAGAAACACAAGCAGCGGTCTCATCTGTTTTCCCTTGCGCCGGAGAATATAATTAAGAATGATTTTCAGGAGGGGTATGTTGCTCTTCATCGTCCTGTTGAAGTAAGATTCAAATTCAGACATCTCCGTCTCAACAGGCTTCTTAATTTCAGCAAGGATGGACATACAGGTTATTTTGTCAAATATAAGAATTATTAAATTCCGGTAGCCGGTTACCGGCTACCGGTAATCGGACTTATCAACATATTTATATATATTTGTTTTTAATATTTGTGTAAGATGGAAATGAAAGAGCTTAATCCCGAGACCCTTGAAAAGGCAGCTGGCATGCTGAAAGCAATAGCTCATACTGTCAGGATATCAATAGTACAATACCTTGAGGACGGGAAAAAGAGAACTGTGACGGAGATCCATAAAAAGCTCGGGATCGAGCAGGCTACCGCCTCGCATCATCTTGTCATTCTGAAAGACCGTGGAGTTCTTTCCTCGAAGAGGGAAGGGAAGAATACATGGTATTATCTAAAGCATCCCAATCTGAGGAACGTACTTTCAAGCATTGGGGATTGCTGTAAGGAATAGGTGCTAGGCGACAGGTACACGGTGCGCGGTGCACGTTGCACGGTGTGCGGTACAGGGTGCAGGGTACAAGGTGAAAAGGTTATTTAAAATCCCGAAACATTTTCTTTTGCCAGATCAAAATGGATATCACTCCGCAGGTGATTGCAGAATCGGCAATATTGAATACGGGTCTGAAGAAAATAAATGATTCCCCCGGACGGAAAGGAGACCATTGCGGCCAATGAGTCTGGATGATGGGGAAATAAAACATATCAACCACTCTTCCCTGCAAAAACGAAGAATATCCTCCTCCGGGGGGGAACATTATTGCAGGTGCAGTATAGCTTTCACTGAAGATCATTCCATAAAAAGCACTGTCGATCAGATTCCCCAAAGCACCGACAAGTATAGCGCTTACAGCAATTACAAGCCCCAGATTGACTTTCTTTTTAATTATTGAAAAAAGAAACCATCCTATCCCTACAATTGCGATCATCCTGAAAATACTGAGTACGAATTTCCCGGTTTTCCCGCCCATTTCCATACCGAAGGCCATTCCGTTGTTTTCGATGAAATGAAGCATCCCCCGCTTTCCGAAAAAATGAATCTCATCGCCTATCTGCATGTGGGTCTTGACCCATATTTTAAGAGCCTGATCCAATATCAGGATCACGACCACAAACAGGATTGACTTTTTTGCTGTCGACATTCTATTCTCATAATCTGTAAGGTCCGCAAAGTAACGAAATATTTCTAAATTTCGCTATTCTGCGGTATCTTAAAGACTTTCAGCTTTACCGAAAGTCCCATCGTAACAGCGAGCAGAACAAACAGCCCTATATTACCTGCCAGATATGCATAATCATTAAGTGTGAGCAGTATGAATATGAACGAATAGAGGAATACAAGTAATCCCGCTATCAGTAAAACAGGCTTGAGTTTTTTCACCAGCTTACCGAGAAAAATAGTGATAAGACTGATAGTTGAAACAGAAGCAATAAGATACGCCATATTAAAACCTGTATGCTCGCTTAATGCATTGAGGAGAGAGAAGAAAAGAACAAGAGCCAGCGAAACAAGCAGATAAGTTATGATATGATGATTCTCACCTGTTGCCATTTCTGCGAACAGCAATGCAAGAAATGTAAGGGCAATGAATAATATGCCATATTTTGCACTTCTTAACGATTTCTGGTAATGATCGGCAAGCAAAACGAATTCCACTCCAAAGGAATCATTTGCCGGCTTGAATTCATTTCCAGACCAGGTCTGCGGGAAATTACGGTTGAGGTTGGTTATCAGCCAGCTGGCATTGAACCCTGTTTCATCAATAGTTCTGGTTGCCGGCAGAAAGTTACCGTTAAAACCAGGTGATTGCCAGGGTGATGAAAGTGTCACATTGGTTGTTTTACCTGCAGGTGAAAAGCCAAGATCCTCAGATCCGGAAAGAGCAAGACTTAATTCAAAGGGAATTTTCTTCTCTGCTTCATTAAGGGGAAATGGAAAAGAAATACCGGAATTGAAAACCTCAATATCCTTTAATCCAGGGACAGCATCTATTGAAGAATTTCCGGTTTTCAATATAATACCACCTTTAATACCCCTGTTATCACTTATCCCTAAGGTGAAATAAGCCTCTTTCCAGAGGATTTCATTTTCCTGTTCAGGATCTATTTCAGGAACCAGAAATTCTCCTGATAAATTTAACTGTGAATTATAGACTGCAGCCTCATAAATGCTCCTGTGCCGTTTTTCAGTCTGAACATCTCCTTTTATATTCAATATTTCCGGCATAATGTGATACAGCATCTTATATGGCCTGGCCTTATCATCCCCGGGAATTATTCTCACCGGAATATTCAGAACAGGGCCTGACACATTCTGTTTCCCTGCCCACTGAAAAGCTATCTCCTGCCTTACCTTTTCAGAACTCTGCTGCCTCTCTCTGATTATCGATTTGATCATTTCGAGCGGGATAAGAAGGAACAAACCCATAACTGTAAGCAAAATGATCTTCAATGTCAGGGAGTGCTGCCATTTTCTGGTGTTGTTGATTTCAATTTTCATAACATATAGTTTTAAAAAGTACTTTGAAATACAAAGTGAATAAATAAAAAAATTATTGTTTTCTGATGATCTCTTCAAGAGCCTTCAAATGATTCCTGAAAAGCTTTTCACCTTTTACGGTTGCAGAATAGCTGGTATTTGGTTTTTTACCGATAAACTTCTTGTTAACTTTGATAAGTTCGTTCTCCTCAAGAGACCTGAGATGACTTGCGAGATTCCCGTCAGTTACGCCGAGAGCAGACTTCAGACTGTTGAAGTCGTACGAATCATTAACAATGAGGATCGACATTATCCCCAGTCTGATTCGATTTTCAAAGTATTTGCTTAAGCCGTAAATATCAACTTTCATCTTTCATATTTTCGATACATCATCAGGCCGTAGGCAATGTGAAGCAATCCGAAGCCAAAAGACCATAAAATGATGCCATAAGCCGGCAGGGCTGCAGCCAACAGACCAGATACAATTTCGATCAATCCAAGGTAAAATATATCATTATATGTGAATTTTGTGGCGCTTACAAGAGCAAGGCCATAGAATATCAGCATTGATGGCAGAACAAGCTGCCATTGCTGATGAAAAAATAAAATTGTGATAAGAATTCCTCCGGAAACCAGCGGTGCTATCAGGTTTGTCAAAAATCTTCTGGAAACAGGAGTCCACATTCTTAATCCCATTTTAACCGACTTCCTCCAGGAAAACCAGATGGACATGGCAAGTGCAAGAACAAGGACAGAGATTGCAAGAACAGTCAGGTTGATCTTTAGCAGATTTAATTCTGGAGCAGTATAACTATTAAAAAAATTACCTGATAGAATGAACCTTCCGTCAAGGAATACAAACACAGCCACAGCGGCTCCTGCAATTGCAATCAAACCGGCAAAAATGCCTGACAGCCCGCTCAGAGAAAGAAAGCGGGACGATTCTTCCATTACTTTTTTTATGATCCTGAGATCTTCAATGTATTCTGATTGATTCTCCATAGACTGTGTGTTAAAAGTACTTTGAAGTACAAAGTTGACACGAATAATTTAAAAAACAAAATCTATTTACCGGATTTTCTGCAGGCAAATTACTTTTTAGTACCTTTCAGCATTAGTATTTCAGAATCATGGAAGGAAAAACAGCAATCGTATTCGGAGCAACCGGACTTGTGGGCAATCTTCTTCTTGAAGAGATGGAGGCGGCAAAAAAATATTCAACGATCAGGATATTTGTAAGGCAGACAACAGGAATCACCTTACCCGGAATGGAGGAGATTGTGACTAATTTTTCAGATCGGGAAAGTCTTGCCTGTCAGGTCAGGGGGGACGATCTTTTCATATGCCTGGGCACGACGATAAAAAAAGCCGGATCTATCGCAAATATGGAAAAGATTGACAGGGATCTTCCGATAATGGTTGCCAGGATAGCACATGACAATGGCACGAAACGGATTGCTGTGGTTTCATCCATAGGAGCAACCCCGTCATCCAAAAACTATTATCTCAGGATAAAGGGTGAGATGGAGCAAGGGATCGTGGAACTTGGTTATGAAAGGACAGTTATTGTAAGGCCATCAATGCTTCTGGGTGACAGAAAAGAGAAAAGAGCAGGAGAAATAGTCGGAAAAATGATGATGAAAACTGTCCGGCCCCTTCTAACGGGTAAAATGAAGAAATTCAGAGCCATTCATGGGAGAGACGTTGCCAGGGCCATGATAACTCTTGTACAGGGGGAACCGGGGATTAGTATTATTGAATCAGATGAACTTCAGAGAATTGCAAAAGGTTCTTAAACAAATGTAGCAACATCACGCCTGATGTTGCTACAAATGAGTTTATATTATATTCCGGAATAAATCAGGGGCATGTTATATTGACATAATTGCCATCCCAGCAATGCCATAATTCATCGGAAAAGAAGGCCGGACATGTAACCTTTCCGTTAAGTCCCGTTGAGTTCCATTCCACATGCATGTCGGAAAATGCAGAACCGTTGTAATAATGAATTGAATAGAAGGAATCATATGCCCCTGTTCCGGTATTCCCGTAGTCAATATAACTGTTCTTGAACGGATCAGCAACTCGTGCATCATTTAATGCCCTGACGTATGTATATTTGACATAGGTTACATTTGTGCCATTTCCCTCCCATAAAATATCCAATACCGGCTCCTGGTAGGTATAACTATGGTTAAGTGTCCAGGTTCCTCCTTTGCCATCGAGGTCTGAGGTTCCTTCAAACCACAGGAATTCATTGAAACCTCCGGTTCCTTCCCTTGTAATATACATTTTCCACAACACATCATCAGCCCTGATCTGTCCGGTAAGCCTGGCTTTATATGTTATCGTGAAGACTTTTGCATCATAATCCCACTGCCATGTTTTGTCGTCAATATAAACAGGATCCTGGTCTATGGCCAGTTGAAAAGAGTAAACCGGAACAGCAAGAGTGACAAATGCTACAGCCCTCCAGTACCCCGCAACAAGAGCTGCAAATTCCCAGTTACTGTTTTCAACGCCTTTCGGCAACAAGACATCAGCTGATTTCTTCCCTGGCTCAAAATTTGAAAAATCAATTGCCATTGATTCTGCAGGAGGTAATATCGGGGGATCTCCTGGTTTCTTCTTGCAGCCAGTCATGAGGCTTCCTAAAAAGAGAGCCAACAGCAATAAGGCGAAGAACTTTTTCATATGTAAATGTATTAGTTGTGCAATAGAGAGATAATTATTTATATAACGACAAAATTAAGCCAAAAGTTGCATTATAAATAATTAATTTGCCCTTAGAAGACTGTAAATAATATTTTCCCCGATATTTTTTCTTTGAACAATCCTTGTTTATTTTTGTTTATTGAGAAATTTATTAACCAAATGGAGCGAAGAAATTTTATTAAAAACCTGGGACTGGGTGCTGCCGCAACTTTTTTTTCAGGCAAATCACTGGCCAGAGAATTATTAAATAATAATACAGTTATGGAAAATTTAAGTTTAAAAGAATTTCCTGCGTTGCCTTACGCATATGATGCTCTCGAGCCTCATTTTGATGCTAGGACCATGGAAATACATTATGACAGACA
>Ga0209450_10000023_pt1 | contig 126161 bp, 115 predicted proteins | sample FrelakmetLWP11LW_FD_187149 | JGI IMG/M metagenome (GOLD analysis project Ga0209450, IMG submission 187149) | Freshwater lake sediment microbial communities from the University of Notre Dame, USA, for methane emissions studies - LWP11 LW (SPAdes)... | ecosystem: Environmental > Aquatic >... | reverse complement strand
GCTGTATAAAACTTTCCACGGCGTTGCTCCTGTAGGACGGTTAGTGCTTCGCAACACCTACCGTACCCGCAGGGCCAACGCCTTTCATCATTTTGGTTGCGGCCGAGCGAAGCGAGGCCGCGTCAAGTTCTCTGTGGCTCTTATTCTCTGGCTCTCTTTGAACTCCGATGGTTGTCAGGCTCACGATGCCCGCGCACGTGCGGGTCGCCGGGTACTGAAGTGCTCGGCGGCCAGGTCAAGGTCATAGTCCATCTGCAATCCCAGCCAGAACTGGGGCGAATTCCCGAAGTAATGTGCCAGGCGCAAGGCCGTGTCGGCGGAGATCGCTCGTTTGCGCAAGGCGATCTCGTTGACGCGGCGAGGGGGCACCCCCATGGCGCGGGCCAGGGCATTCTGGCTGAGCTTCAACGGCTTGAGGAACTCCTCGGTAAGGACCTCGCCGGGGTGAATGGGCTCGAGTCGTGTGGGCATGACCTCACCTATGGTAGTCCACGATCTCCACGTCCAAGGCGTCGCCGTCGACCCAACGAAAACAGATACGCCATTGATCGTTGATGCGAATGCTCCATTGGCCCGCTCGCCCGCCTGACAGTTTCTCCAAGCGGTTGGCCGGCGGAACCCTCAGGTCCGCCAAGGTCGTGGAACGATTCAGCATCCGCAATTTTCGAAGCGCGACTTGCTGGATATCGGCCGGCACACGCCGCGAACGCCGCAATTCGAAGATAGCCTGCGTCTGGACACATCGGAACGAGCGGATCACGCTGGACTCCCGAGATTATAACGCGACGCGCCATGGCTGCCAGCCCCATCCGCGCCTCATCCGTGCAGCTGCGCCTGGGTGACCAGGTAAAGCACCGCCATGCGCACCGCCAGGCCGTTGGTGACCTGGGTCAGCACGCCGCTGTGCGGACCGTCGGCGATGTCGGAGCTGATTTCAATGCCCCGGTTCATGGGTCCGGGGTGCATGACGAACACATCTTTCTTGCAGCGTCGGAAGCGCTGCGGCGTCAGGCCGAAAAAGTGCGTGAATTCGCGCACCGACGGGAACTGGCTGCTCTGGATGCGCTCGAACTGCACGCGGAGCATGTTGATGACATCCACCTCGCCGATGACCGAGTCCAGGTCATGGACGACCTGCGCGCCCAGCTTCTCGAAGGAGCGCGGCAGCAGCGTGGGCGGGCCGACCAGGATGACCTGGGCGCCCAGCTTTTGCAGGCCCCAAAGGTTGGACCGGGCCACGCGGCTGTTGGCGATGTCGCCGACGATGGCCACTTTCAGGCCCTGGATGCGGCCGAAGTGCTCGCGCATCGTATACAGATCCAGCAGCCCCTGGGTGGGGTGTTCGTGGGCGCCATCCCCGGCGTTGACCACGGAACAGCGCACATGCCGCGACAGAAGCTGGGCCGCCCCCGAGGCCGCGTGACGCAGGACGATGATGTCCACGCCCATGGCCTCGATGTTGCGGGCGGTGTCGATGAGGGTTTCGCCCTTGGTGACGCTGCTGGTTTTGACTGAAAAGTCGATCACGTCGGCCGACAGGCGCGAGGCCGCCAGCGAAAAGCTGGTCCGCGTGCGCGTTGAGTCTTCAAAAAAGGTGTTGACCACCACGCGGCCGCGCAAGGCGGGCACCTTCTTGACGGAGCGCGTGGAGACTTCCTTGAAGGAATGGGCCTGATCCAGCACGAAGCGAATCTCGTCGGCCGACAACTCAGCCAGGCCGAGCAGGTGCTTGCGCGTCCAGCGTTTTGGGGGTTCCTTGACCATCGGTATACCTTTATCGACGCACGGGGCCGCTGTTTTCAGGGCCGCCGGGGCTCAACGGTGATTTGATCCTGGCCGTCATCCTCCAGCAACCGAACGTTGACGCGGTGGTCGACGGGGATGTCGCGCAGGGCCAGGCCCACGAAATCCGCCTGGATGGGCAGCTCGCGTCCGCCGCGATCGACCAGCACGGCCAGCCGGATCAGCCTGGGCCGGCCAAAATCCACCAGGGCATCGAGGGCAGCGCGCGTCGAGCGGCCGGTGAACAGGACATCGTCGACCAAGAGGACGGCCTTGCCCTGGATGTCGATGGCGATGTCGGTGGGGCGCACCACGGCGCCGGCGCCGGCCTGGGAGAGGTCATCGCGATAGAGCGTGATGTCCAGGACGCCGCGCTCGATGGTGAAGCCTTTTTGACGAAGTTGCTGGGTGAGGCGCTGGGCGAGGGTTTCGCCGCGGGTGCGAATGCCAATGATGCACAGGGGCTGATCGGAGGGAAAAGCGGCCGAGACCTGGCCTACCAGCCGCTCGACCGCCTGCTGCACATCGGCCGCATCGAAGGAGGTCCGCATCGGCTGGATAAAGTAGTCGATGAACGGCGGGAACTCAAATTATGGCTGTGCCTGGCGACAACCGGGGGCCGGGCGGCGGGCGGCCGCTGCGGTAGACAGGGGGCCGGCGGAAACGCCCCCCGAGCGGCCGCTGGGATAGGGTAACGGAATGAAGATTGGGGCGAACCAGGGCTCCAAACGGTGCGTATAATGAGTGGTAAGCGCAGACAGTCCTCCTTCCCTGGGTGGCGTGGAAATCCGAGAGGTCCACGCCACCTTTTTTATGGGCGTTTTTGGCAAGAACGCAGATTGATTTTCAAGACGAATTCCAAAACACATGGAGGATGGAGACGGGCAAGGTTTCCATCCGGCCCGGCGTTCATCACGAAGCATCGCAGTGGTTGGGTACCGGCTTGCTTATCACAGGACTCGATCGGATGATGGGTGTTCGGATGAACCACAGAGCCACAGAGAGCACACAGGAGGCACAGAGGTTGGACGGTTGGTCCATCCGCCCCCTGGGTCCCGAAAACCAAGCCGACTTCTTCCGCCTGCACGACGGACCGGCTTGCAATGGTTGCTATTGCATGGCTTGGCGGGTGCCGACCTGGAAGGCCTGGGGCGAGCGGACGCCAGAGTTGAACCGTACTGACCGGGTGGAGTTGTTCCGGCAAGGGATTTATGACGGTGTGCTGCTCATGGAGGGCGAGGAACCGATCGGCTGGTGCCAACTCCTGCCCGTCAGTCAGGCGACGAAGCTCCAGAAGGCCGTCGGTGAAGGCCGCTTCGCCCAGGCCATGGCGATCTCCTGCTTCCTGATGCGGCCCGACCGACGCGGCCAAGGCCGCGGATCAAGGTTCCTGGCCCTGGTGGTGGATCACTGCCGTCACCGTGGCATCGGTCCCCTCATCGGCCTGCCCGAGAAGACCGGCCTCGATGCCACCGAGATCTGGACCGGCACCCATGGCATGTTCGAACGCGCCGGCTTCACCCGCCAGGGCAACCAGGAGCCGGCAGTGTATGTCTTGGATCCCAAACCAGGAAGTGATTGAGTAACCCCACACACCGACTCCACGCATCACACGGCCCGGCGGATTCAAATGTCCGATCGGCAATTTTCGTCGCCTTGCTTTTGGTCGTCGCCCTGACGGCATCCCTGGTCGCAAAAGATGTGCCGCTGAAGTCGTTTCGCAGCATACCCACGCAGTATTACACCTTCAGCACCGATGCGGCCGACGACGTAGCGCGTGAAGCCGTCCTCCGCATGGATCGCATGTTCGAGGAATACTCGCGGCGCATCAGCAACTTTGCTCGGCCGCCGCAGGGGAGAATCCCGTTCCGACTTTATTCCAGTTCGGCCGATTACCAGGCTGACGGTGGCCCCGCCGGCAGCCTAGGGGTGGTCAAATGGGGAAGGGGCAGCACGGGAGGTCTCACGGCGCAACTACTGGTCACCCTCGTGGATGAGCGGCAGGAAGAAGGCACTTGGCATGTCATGCAGCACGAAGGCTTTCACCTGTTCGCCATGTTCTCGATCCCGCGAGGGCTGCCGGTGTGGGTCGCCGAAGGACTCGCCGATTATTACGCGATCAGCCGGTTTGTGGGCGACGGGTTTGTTTATGGTCGGATCCCCGAAAATCGGCGGCACCCGTTGTTCGAGATGATCAAGGCTCACCAACATCTACCTTTCAGCAAATTGACCGCACTCACGTCCGGGCAATGGAATGCCAGCCTCTCAGCGCACAATTACTTGCAGGCCTGGTCCTGGGTGCATTTCCTGATCGAGGGCGAGCAAGGCAAGCGCCAGAAGCCCTTCAACGACTACTTGGCGGCCTTGGCCCGCGGCGCCAATGGCCCACAGGCGTGGAACCAGTTCTTCGGCCGTGAGACGAACGCTCTGGAGGAAGCATGGAAGAAATACTGGACCGGCTTGCCGCCGAATGCCACCGCCACGCTCGAACGGCAGATCAAGCTGATGACCATCGCGAGCTTTCTGACCCACGCGGCCAAAGCCGGCAAGAAGTATGAACAACTCCAGATTCTGTTCACTGACGCCAGGCGCAACGCCGTGAGACTGCCGTTGGATCCCGCCCTCTGGCTGCCGCCGAAGATGCTGGATCGAGCGATCGAATCGGTCCAGCCCACCAACGTCACGCTCACTTGGAACGGGGCCGTGCCCAAGCTCGTCGAAACCCAGAAGGACGGTTCGACGATCACGGTCACGTATGCCGACGGCCGGGTGGTGGCCACGACCCAGCCGGTCAAGTAGCCTCTGGTGAATTGACCGTGAGCTATTGTCAAAAGCTGTGGATGACATTCCCGGACCTCTCAGCCACCTCGGTGACGCGCATGACCGAGAGTTGGCAGGGCGAGTACGACGGACCGGTAACCCCACACCCCCACCCCACGCAACGCGCGGCCCGGCGGATTCAAATTTCGTGGCAGTGCCTTGCGATCGATGTGGTCGGTGTGGTCGCGTGCGCCGCAGATCAGGTTGGCGTTGGTCAGTTCCTCCGGCTTCGTCAGCGGCGGGACTTGGCGGCGGGGGTGCTCGGAGAGGAACGCATCGACGTAAACAATGGCCGATCCGCCCCTTGATGGCATACCCCTGTTGGCCCAGCCACCAGAGGGTGAGGGAATTGGGCGGGACCTCTTTGGCGGTGATCTAGGCGATAAGGGCAGGGCCTGTGGGCATGATCACATCATTTGGCGCGACTATTTCAACTTCAAGTCCGCGCGTGCCGATGCGGCCTTATTGCGGGCCTCGGGCGAGACGCCTTCGGCGTACAGTTCCTTCATGGACGGCATCGACGCCAGGCGCAGAAACTGGCGGTCAATTTCTTCGGGCGGGCCGGTGATGCGGCCGGTATACAAACGAGCTAAGTCTTTGAGACCGACCAGATTTGAGAGCGCGCTGGCATCCACGTCGCGGTGCAATCTCAATTCCTGGAGATGGCTGAACTTCTTCAAGAGCGGAATCCTGGGATTATCCCCGGCGAAGACGTACAGGAACTCGACGCGATTGAGGATATAGGCGCGGCGGCCGAGGTATTCGGCCAGCCACGGCGGTCCAATGGGCCTGACGTTGACTGGACAACCCTTGCGGTATTTGTAATGGGAGCCAAGTGCGGCCAGCGTCTGCTCTTCGCTGTGCCATCCCCACCACAGCCAGCCGTACGCGCCGGCCGGTGGCGCGGCCAGCAGAATCAGGACGATCACAATGCGGGGGACCCACGGCCAGACTTTACTGCGCGGCCGGCGGCGGAAGGTTTTCGGTGAGTCGGGATCGAACTCGCGCCCGCATTCCGGGCAGCAATTGGAGGGCAGCAGGCGCAGGTCATAGCTGCACTTGCGGCAGTACATCCGGCCGGTCTGAGCGGCGGCCGTTGTCATGGGGACATCTTATCACAAGAGAGCCATTGCGTGCAGGATTCATCACAAAACTTGCACTTGCTCCGCCCGCGCGGTGTAGTGAAGGGCTCGATGTTATCGCGTCGCAATGTTCTGGTGTTTCATTCGGGGGCGATGGAAGCCCCACACCCCCGCGCCACGCAACGCGCGGGCCGGCGGAATCAAATTTCCGATCAGCGCGACTTCACCTGACCATCCTCTGGTCCCCTCTTCTGTGTCGCTCTTCTTTCCTCTTAGGGATGTTTTCTGGTTTAGTCTTTAGTTTCGCCCTTTGCTATGCCGAAGCCTGACCCTATTTCTTCCCCTTGGTTGCTGCGCCGGAGCGGGCTTGGGTTGTATCCCGGACCCAGCCCAGATCCATCAAACGCGCAAAGATGGCGCGAGCGTACACCAGTTCGCCGGCCGGCTTGAGATGGACCCCGTCGTGGTCGTTGAGCAACGCCTTGCGCCCCTGCCCCTGAACCGCGGCGGCCATCGGCGCCTCCATCGCCAGCACGGGATGACCGTTCGCTTTGGCGAGTTCCTCGATCAACTCGTTGTTCGCGGTAATATGCTGGAATCCCTTGTAACCGTCCGGGTTGTCGGCACGCGCGGCATGGTAGGTCAGCACCAGCGTCGGAATGCCGGCCTCCTTGAGACGCGAGAATATGGCGGTCATTGCGCGCCGGCTGTTGTCCCGCCGGTCTGCCTGGTCATATCCGCCAATCAGTACCACGGCAACGTCCGGATGGTGCGCGACAACATCCCTCTCCACGCGGGTCTGAGCGCCCGGCACCCCCTTGCCCGGGTCCGCATAACTCCGGTCGCCCGCCCATCCACTGTTGACCACCCGCACCGGACCGCCTGTCCGGGCCTCAAGCATGAGTCCGACAAGGTCGGCAAACTTGACGTAGTTCTGCTGGTACGCCTCGCCCGGCCGCGGACCGGTGATGCTGTCGCCGAAGAAGACCACCGTCAACGGTGTCTCCTCGGCCCCCGCGCCGAACAGCGCGCAGAAGGCCGTCAGCGCGATGACGATTCCCGCGAGACTCTGTCTCCAATGCATGACCGAATCCTCTCCACGGATCATTGTAACCCCACACCCCCGCCGCCACGCAACACCCGGCCCGGCGGAATAAATTTTCCTCATCAGCCCCTCGCGGCCCTGCGGGCCACCAGCCGACGATGAAAATGCAAACCCATTTCATGCAAGGGTTTATGCCGACGCAACAGCTTGTCGCTCGGACTCTTTTTTGAGCAACTAGCGGCGTCCGGTTTCATTTCCCGTATTTTTCATGCCAGCCAGCCTGCAACGCGAAGGGGCGGGCGCGGGTATCGTAGTGGGGACGGCGGTCGTCGGCTCGCCCAGTGCGCATGCGCCATGCGTTGGCGCCACGCGGAGGTGATGGGCCGGAAGCATCGCACTCTTTTTGAAGGAGACGGTATGGCTAAGCGTATCCTGACGGTCGTGTTGACGACGATCCTTTTCCTGGGCGGCGCTGCGCAGGCGGAGGAGCCATGGCCAACAGATGTGCCGGGGTTTGTGAAGCCGGCGCCGGGAGAGCATCCTCGTCTGCTGTTCCGTAAGGCCGACCTGCCGGCTCTGAAGAAGAAGGCTCAGACGCCCGAGGGCCAGGCGATCATCAAGAGATTGCGCGCCACGCTGGGGCGCAACGGCGACGAGTTCTCCCAAATTTTCTCAGGCGCAACCAAAGGTTATGCAAAGGGCTACCAGACCTACCAGGGCGAGGAACTCAACAAGCCCGGCGTGTTCACCATCGGCCATGCCGCCGGCTACGGGCTGCTCTATCAACTGACCGGGGAAAAGAAGTATGCCGACCTCGGCCGCCAGGCGTTCGAAAAGATGATGGAAGGCGTACGCGACGCCGACAGTCGCTACAGCTTCGTCGGCCCCAACGGCGAACTGCGCGCCGGCTCGTCGTGGGCCTGGGCGGCCCTGGGCTACGACCTGTGCTACGACGGCTGGGACGAAGCCTTCCGCGCCAAGGTGGCCAAGGCATTCCTGACCGTCGAGATCGAGCAAAAAGGCGCCAACCTGAAGAAGGTGGTCACCAGCCCTAAGTATGGCCCCTCGAAGAACCACTTCGGCGGGATCATGTGCGGCGCGACAGCGGCCGCCGCTATCATGGGCGATCCGGGCACCGAAGGCGTTGACATCTGGGGAGAGTGGATGCCCAAGGCCTATGTGCAGACCCGCCGGATGCTCACCGGCGGTTTCGGCGACCACGGTTTCTACAGCGAAGGCCATGGGCCGAGCAACGTCTCGGCCAACACTGGCCTGCTGATGTGGCTGCAGGCGGCGAAAGTCGCCTGCGGCAAGGATTTCATCTCATCGGCGCCCAACGGCCAGTGGGTCACGTTGCGGCTGGTGATGGAAGTCCTGCCGATGGACGGGCGGCCGCAATGGCTGGATCGCAAGTCATCGGCAGGCGCGGGCTATGGGACCGACGACATCTGGCGCACCCGCGCCCAGTTCGCGCAGGGGTTTGGGGCGGTTGACGCCAAGTACCTGCCGGCGCTGCTGTGGACCTACCAGAACTTCGTGGAGGCGCCGGAGTTGAAGGGCGTCTTTCCAGAGAGGAAGAGCCGCGATTTCATCGCCGAGGGGTGGATCGGAAAGGGCGAGAAGAGCTACGACGTCCTGACCAGTCCGCTGCACGCGGTGCTGGCCTTCGCGAACTGGCCGGTGGGCGCAGCGCCCGAGAATCCCGAGAAGGTCATGCCCAAGGCCATGGAGGACCGCATCCACGGCTACTACGTCTTCCGCAACCAGTGGAAGGACGGCAACGATATCCTGGTTTCCGCGCTGCTGGGCTATGGCCCCAAGGATGCCTACAAGCCGCAGGCCGGGCCGATCTACCTCTGGGGCTTCGGCAAGAAGCAGTCATTCGGCTCGTTCCGGGCCGCGGCCCCGGCCGAGTTCACGGCCGGGCCCAACGGCGGCGTGGTGAGCACGGGGACGCAGTGCCTGGCCGTCGATTTCTCCGGCGCATCGGGCGCGCCCGCGCTGATCGTGCTGGTTGACATCGCCGGGCCCAAAGCCGGCGGCGAGGTGGCGGTGAACTCGGTAGATGTTGGCGAGACCAAGGTGACGGTTGTCACGCTCCAACAGGGCCAGGCGCCCGCCGTCAAGGCCGAGGGCGGCAAGATCACGGTCGGCGGTCAGACGGTCTCTGTGGACGGCCACAAGGTCGTGTTCGGAAAGTAACATAACTCTGTGTGTCGCCGATTTGGGCTTATTTTGTTGATGGCATCGGCCTGTTGGGCGGCTGACGCCCCGCCCGCGCCGCCGCTGCGCGTCCACATGATGGCGTCGTCGCTGAACCTGCACCGGGCCGAGGAATCGCTGGCCGGGTTTGCCGAGCACCTGCGAAAGACGGCCGGTGCGGAATGCACCGTAGGCGCCGGACGCCGCGTAGGCGACCTGGAGGGCCTGGAGCGCGCCGACGTCCTGGTGATCTACTGCCGCTACGTGGCGCTGCCGGATGAGACGCTGAAGCGCATCCAGCGATGGCGCAGCGACGGTAAACCCGTGATCGCCATCCGTCCCAGTGTCCGGGCCTTCACCGGCTGGCCCAAGTTCTGCGCCGACGTGCTGGGATGCGACTACAAGGGGCACCCGCAGGCGCACCGGATCAAGCTCACGGCCTCACCCGAACATTCGGATCATCCGGTCCTCCGCGGCGTGAAACCTTGGACGAGCGAGGCCAAGGATGGGATGCTCTATCAGTTTGCCAAGCTGGCCGACGGCGTGAAGGTGCTGCTGAGCGGCGAAGCGGACGGCAAGTCGCAACCGGTCGCCTGGGTGCGAATGCCGGACAAGACCTGCCCCGGACGGGTGTTCTACACATCGCTGGGGCTGCCCGAAGACTTTGCCAACGAGAATTTCAAAACGCTGCTGACCAACGCTGTCTTGTGGTCTGCCGATCGTACATCAGCGGCCGATGATTGGCCGCAATTCGGCGGCCCTCGTCGGGACTTCTCATCGGCCGAGAAAGGCCTGGCACGATCATGGGCGGCCGGCGGGCCGAAGGTCCTGTGGAGTGTGCCCCTGAATCCCGGTTTCGGCGGCGCCGCGACGGCCGGGCAACATGTTTTTGTCCTCGACCGCAACAAAGAGCAGCGAGAGGCGTTGCTTTGCCTGGAGTTGGCCAGTGGCAGGGAACTTTGGCGTTTCGATTACGATGCGCCGGGAGAAGTGTCGCCCCCCGGCACCCGCTGCACTCCGACTATCGACCAGGACCGCGTCTATATCACCGGCCCGCTGGGCCAAATGCACTGCGTCGAGCGCGCCACGGGCAAGCTCCTGTGGAAGACCCATCTCGTGCAGGATTTCGAGGGATCGTTGCCCAAGTGGGGCGTTTCGCAAAGTCCGGTCGTACATGACGACCTTGTGATCGTCGCGCCCCAGGGACGGCAGGCCGGCCTGGTCGCGTTCCAGAAAGAGACCGGGAAAGTGGCGTGGAAGTCGCCGATGCTGCCTGGCATGATCACCGGCGGCTGGCAGAGGAGCTACGTCTCGCCGGTGATTGCGGACATCGGCGGCGTTGCCCAGGTGATCATGGTCACCGCGCAGGGACCGAAAAAAGACGAGCAGCCGCCGGCCAAGGGCGTAATCGCCGGCATTTCGCTCAAGGATGGGGCCGTGCTCTGGTCGTACGATGGCTGGCAATGCGTTCTCCCGATTTCCGCTCCCCTTTCGTTGGGCGATGGCAGGATTTTTGTTTCGGCCGCGTATGATGCCGGTTCGGCGATGATCCGCGTGCGCACGGCGATGCGCGGTCGCGAGGCCGGCGCTGGATGCGCCGTGGAGGAAGTGTTCCAGACCACGGTATGCGGGACCCAGATCCAGCAGCCGCTGCTCTACAAGGACCACCTGTACGTGCTGAGCAACGGCAAGGAGCGCAAAGAGGGGCTGATGTGCCTGTCGCTGGACGGCACGGTCTTGTGGCATACCACCAACAGCAAATTCTGCTCGCAGGCGGCGGCCGACCTGCCGAACCTGGAGTGCGGGAACATCCTGCTGGCCGACGGCATGATCTACGCGCTGGATGGTGCGACCGGCGATCTGCGCCTGGTGGAGGCCAGTCCCAAGGCTTACAAGGAACTTGCGATAGCCCGCGGCCTGCTGGGCGGTGAGGATATGAAGCAGATCTGGGCGCCGATGGCGCTGTCCGGGGGAAAACTCCTGGCGCGTGACCAGAAGAAACTGATTTGCGTGGATGTCAGCGCCGGCAGATAGGCAGGAGCATGAAATGCTTTCTCGTAATGCTTTGTGGGTAACGGTGTTGTTGGGGATGTCCGCCGCGTGCCTGGCGGCCGAGAAGAGCGTGGCGATCGAGAAGAGCGCCCCGGCCCTCGACCCGGCAAGCGATGCCCGTGCCGAGTTCCGCGAACTGGCCGAGCAGATCGTTTCGTCGCGGGATTGGTTCACGCGGATCGCCAAACAGGCTTTCAACCGGCAGGCGTTGATCCTGCCGGAAGATCGCGATCCGCTGGACGTGGTGCTGCGCCGCACGGCGGCCCTGCTGGCCGACATGCAGGAAATGCGTCCGCGACGAGACCTTGCGCTGCTGGCTGCCTCGTTTGACGAGTTGCGCCGCAAGGCGGAAGCATTGCCGTTGGCAGCCCCTGCGCCCGCTGCCGCACCGCAAACACCGCCAGCCCGGAAGCCGGTCGCGACTCCGCCGCCCGCGTTGGCCAGGGCCGAAGGGCCGCGCTTCGAGCTGTATCTGGAAGTCTGCCAGCTTCGGCGGCGGATCGCGCTGGCCAATCCGCTGCTTGATTTTGACAAGATCCTGTTCGTGCAGAGGCACCTGTCGGCCGACCACATGTGCGACCAGTTCTATGGGCATCTTAACCAGAGGGGGGGCGGGCTGTTCGTGCTGGAGGATGCCTTCGGCGAAAAGCCGACACTGCGCAACCTGCTCGATGGCGTGGTGGTGGAGAGCGGACGGCTGAAGGGACGTCGCCTGGAGCCGGGCTCGTTCCTCTCGCCCGAGTTGGCGTTCGATGGCCGCACGGTCCTGTTCGCCTATACGGAGTTGAAAGGCCGGGGTTGGTCGCCGGAAAGCTCATACCACATCTTCCGCATCGGCGCCGACGGTCGCGGCCTGCTACAGCTCACCGACGGAACTTGGAACGACTTTGACCCGTGCTTCCTGCCCGACGGCCGCATCGCCTTCATCTCCGAGCGCCGCGGCGGCTTCTTGCGGTGCAGTGGCAGCCGGCCGTGCCCGGTGTACACGCTGCACTCGATGGACGCTCAAGGCGGCGAGATCGCGCGTTTGAGCCATCACGAAACCCATGAGTGGCAGCCGAGCGTGGACAACGACGGCAAACTGGTCTATACGCGATGGGATTACGTCGATCGCGACACCAACGCCGCCCATCACCTCTGGACCTGCTACCCCGACGGCCGCGACCCGCGCTCGCCGCACGGCAACTACCCGGCGCATCGGGGTGCGCGGCCCTGGTTTGAGGCCGACATCCGCGCGGTCCCCAGCGCCCCGCAGAAGTACATCGCCACCGCCGCCGCGCATCACGGGCAGGCGTTCGGCTCTCTCATCCATATCGACACGGCCCTGCCCGACGACGGCGCCATGTCGCAGGTCCGCCGGATCACGCCCGAGTCGCCGTTCCCCGAGGGAGAGAAGGGCAGCTATAGGTTCGCCACGCCCTGGCCGCTGAGCGAACGCTACTACCTGGCCGCCCACGACCCGGCCGGCAAGAACCACGGCATCTACCTCGTCGATGCCTTCGGCAACCGGGAACTGCTCTTCCGCGATCCGGCCATTCCCAGCATGTCGCCAATTCCGCTGCGTGCCCGCCCCATGCCGCCGGCGCTGCCGCGGCAGGTTCTCACCGAACGCGAGGCGGCCACCAAACCTTCGGTGCAAACCAGGGCCACCATCTCGGTGATGAATGTCTACGATGCCAACTTTGACTGGCCGGCCAACACCCGCATCGGTTCCCTGCGGATCCTCCAGCTTCTACCGAAGACCAACCCGCCCAAGGGCAGCCCACGCATCGGTGTGGCCGGCGATGCCAACGCCCGGCTCGTGCTGGGCACGGTTCCGGTGGAGCGCGACGGCAGCGCGTACTTTGAGGCGCCCGTGGGCAAGCCCATCTACTTTCAGGCGCTGGACGAGCGCGGGTTGGCCGTGCAGTCGATGCGATCGGCCACCTACGTGTCGCTCGGCGAAAACATGACCTGCCAGGGCTGCCATGAAACCAAGCGCACCGCGCCCGCGGCCCGAGCTTCGCCACTGGCCCAGCGGCGTTCGCCGTCGCCGATCACGCCCGAGCCGGACGGGTCGGCACCATTCAACTATGTGCGCCTGGTGCAGCCGGTGCTGGATCGCAACTGCGTCAGTTGCCACACAGAGAAGAAGGCGCTCGACCTCAGTGGCGCGCCGGGCAGTGCCCCATTCACCAGGTCCTATGACTCGCTGGCCAAGGGATTCGGATTCTGGTTCGACTCCACCAACGGCTGCTATGGCCAGGCCAACACCGGTGGCGGACGCACGATCGCCGGCAAGTTCGGCGCCCGTGCCTCGAAGCTCCTGCCCCTGCTGGACAAAGGCCATTACGGCGTGAAGCTTTCGCCCGAAGACCTGCGGCGAATAACGCTCTGGCTGGACTGCAACAGCGACTTCCTGGGCGCGTACCACGATGTCGAAGCACAGGTGAAGGGCGAAGTGGTCAAGCCTAAGCTCGAGTAGCAGCGCATGTCACGTTCAATGAGAGTATCTTCACGGGCGATGACGGCGCGGCCGCGAGGCCCCGGCGGCCGGACCGCTGTGCTGCAGCTCATCTCTTGGCGACGCGGGCGGCCCTGTCGCACGAGGACACACAATTCGCAGAACTGTAATCAACCCGGCGTCGGGCCGGCACACAACGTGGCGGCGGCGCCCGCCAAGGAAGAAGGAACAATCATGAGAACGACAACCTGGATGTGGGTAGCGGTGGTTTCACTGGCGTGCGGCATGCTGGCGGCGCAGGCGCGGGGCGCGGACCCGGCCCAGGCGGCCCAGCCGGCGCCGACGGGCACGGTGCTCCTGGTCCTGGCCGAGGGCATCGCCCCGGCCGAGCCTGATGCCCGCGAGACGCGCGACATGGAACTGGAAATGACGCTGCGCGACGGCAAGTTCGACAAGGAGGTGTGGGGCTATGCCATCAGCTTCAACAAGGCCGACCATGTCGGCGAAGTGGTCAGCGCCGAGGGCGAGAAGCTGACGGTAAAACTGACCCTCAGCAAAGATCCCTGGGGCCATCCCGCCGGCGGCGGCACCGCCCAGTACCAGCTGAACCTGAAACGGGAAGGCACTGCCTACAGCGGCGACTTCACGGGCTGGCTCGAGTTCGGCGGCAACAAGACTGACGTGAAGGGCAAGGTGCGCGGCCAGGTCTACCCGCTGTGGCATGCGCCCCGGCCGGGCTTCAAGGCGCTTGAGCCCAAAGAGCATCCGCGCTTGATCTTTCGCAAGAGCGACCTGCCGGAGCTGAAGAAGCGCATGGAGACGCCGCAGGGCAAGGCGATCATGGCCCAGTTCATGGCGATGCTGCCCAAGCAGCACGCCCGACATCCCAAGACCGAGCCGTTCTTCGCGGCCGGCTATGGCCTGGCGTACCAGCTCACCGGCGACAAGGCGCACGCGGACAAGGCGAAGGAAGTCTTGTCCGGGATGCTGGACCTGCGCGGTAGCCAGGACATCCACTACGGGCCGCTGGCCCAGTCGATCGCCGTGACGCTGGACCTCTGCTACGACGGGTGGGACGCCGAGTTCCGGCAGAAGGTGATCGACAACCTGGCGAAGCGCACCACGGACCTGTACGCCCTGACCGGCGGGGCCAGGGGCGGGGCGTCGCTGAACCCCTGGCACAACCACGAAGGCGTGCGCGCGGGCAGCGCGGGCGTGGCCGCCATCTGCCTGATCGGCGAGACGACCAGCAACGGCAAAGAGGTGGCCGGTCTCGACCGCATGGTGCGCCATTTTGCCCGCTCCATCCGACGCTACTTCCAGTACAGCGGCACGAGCAACACGGGCTTCTGCCTCGAAGGCAGTTTCTATAAGCGCATGACCTGGAACAGTGGCCCGGGGAATCTGATCCAGGCCTATCGCACCGCACTGGGCGGCGACATGCTGGCCGGCTGGTGGGGCCACTGGTCGATGCTCGGCGAGTGGATGGAGCAGTCGCCCGCCGACCGTGTGGTGACGCCCGAGGGGCTGGGCGACGACCAGTCGGCGGGCCTCTGGCCGATCGGCCTGGTCACGGTGCCCGACTCGATGAAGGCGGGGACGCGCTGGCTCTATGACAAGACTTACGGGTTGGAGGGCACCCGGACCTTCGGCATCCTTTGGGCGTATCACGCCGGGTTCGTGCTGATGAATTATCCGTTCGACGCTGCTCCCCAGCCGCCCTCGCAGAGCCTGCCGTGGATCGCGCCCGACCCGTCCGGCGGGCGATGGATCTTCCGCAAGCCGTGGGAAGGCGGGAAGGACTCGCTGCTCGTGCTGAGCCTGTGTAGCGACCTGCGCGGGAGCTGCCACAACGAGCGCTCGGGGAAAATCTTTGACATGCAGCTCTTTGCCTTGGGCAGGCAGTGGATTGGCGACAGCAAGATGGGCGAGGCGACCGGCGCGGGCGCGGCCCTGCCCTCCGTCGCCATCCCCGGCGCATCCAACCACGTGCTGGGCCCCAAGACGACCTTCTGGAATGCCACCGACGACGGCAAGGCGGTCTTGACGCTGGATATGGACCCCGTCTTCATGCAGGGACCGGGAAGCGGCACGGCGCCAGCCGCCGGCCAGAAGACCGCCACCTTCCGCCGCTTCGGGAGATTCGTCGATTTCGGCGTGCGGGCCACACGCTACATGGCCGTCGATCTGTCCGGCAAGTGCGGCGCACCGGTGCTCTTTGTGATCATCGACAAGACGCAGGGCGCCAAAGACCTGGCCTGGAACCTGAAGCTCGCCCGCGACGGCGGCGCGGGCAAGGTGGACGGCAACACCGTGAGCGTCGGCGACCCGGCCGGGGCGAACATGAAGGTCACCTTCGTCACACCCAAGGCCCCGACGCTCACTGGCGGCATCAGGGCCACCGGCGGCGATGACTATTTTGCCATCATCACGGTGCAGAACGGCGCTGCCCCGGCCATCAAGGTGGACGGCGAGGGCCTGGCCGCGAAGGTCACCGTGGGCGGGCAGGCAGTCCGCCTCGATGGCGACAGGATCGTGCTGGAGAAGTAGCCGGCGCTCGCCCGCGCCGGCGCGGGGCGGCATGCTGCCTGTCTGGAACGATGTGCAGATCGTCCAGGACTCCGCGACCACGTGCAGGTGCGCAAACGGCAGGATGCCGCCTGCTGCTGGATCACCGCTGCTGGCGGCCTCGCCCCCGCACTACCATGCCTGCGGCATCTTCGGTCCCGTGTGGGCGCCACCTGGCATGACGACGGTGTCATCGGCGGCCCGCCCCTGGCTGGAGGCCGGATCGGTTTTCGACAGATGGCACCCATGACTGCCAAGTACGGCCACCTGGAAGTGCGGCGTATTTCCTCAAACAAGAGGACGCAGTGATGCGAACGATCGAACTGTGTTTTGTTGACACCAAACCGTGCATCCCCACGGGTGTGACCTGGGGAGTGCCCGTGCCTGCGGGCGAGCTTCAGGCCGGGGACACGGTTCATCTGCGGCGCGCCGACGGCGGCGCGCTGCCCACCCAAACCTGGCCGCTGGCCTTCTGGCCGGACGGTTCGATCAAGTGGCTGGGCTGCGCGGCGGTGGCGGGACCCGAGGATGGCGAGGCACTGGCCCTCGCGCCCGGTCCCGGTCCATCGCCGGCCCAGACGGTGCGGGCGGTGCAGGAGGAGTGGGGCTGGCTCATTGACACCGGCGCGATGATCGTCCATACCAGCGGGCGCGGGGCGCTGGTGATCCGGCAGATCCACCGCGATGGCCGGCTGGTGTCGCGCGGGCTGCGGCTGGTGTGCCGGCGGCAGCGCCGCTCCGCCAGCGCCGGCGTGGAGACGCTGGTCAACCAGGACTACGAAGGTACGGTCGAGGCGGTGACACTGGAGCAGGGCGGGCCGGTGCGGGCGGTGCTAAAGTTCACCGGCCGGCACCGTAGCGTGGCCGACGGTCAGCTCTTGCTGCCGTTTGTCCTGCGGCTGGAGTTCTTCGCCGGCTCGGACCAGATTCGGATCACGCACACGTTCCTGTTCGACGGCAACAACCAGGTGGACTTCATCTCCGGCCTGGGGCTGGAGGCCCGATACTGCATGACGTCCGAGCTGCACAATCGCCACGTGCGCTTTGCCGGAGCGCGCGGGGCGACATGGATCGAGCCGGTCCGGCCGCTGCCGTTGGGTCATGTGTCGACGCTGGATCATGTCGATGAGCGGCGGGCCGCCCAGCACCGGGCCGAGCCGGTCGAAACCGCGGAGGACCTGGCCGCTCTGCCCGTGTGGGAGGACTTTGCGCTGGAGCAGCACAGTCCTGACCACTGCGCGGTGCAGAAGCGTTTGGGTCCGCAGTTCAGTTGGGTACCGGCCGGGCACGGCAGCCGAGCCCAGGGCACGGTGGCCCTGAGCGATGCCATGGGCGGACTGGCATTCTCGGCGATGAACTTCTGGGAGTCATTCCCGGCGGCCCTGGCCGTGGGCGAGGCCGGCAGCTCGGAGGCGACGATCACCGCCTGGCTCTGGTCACCCGCTGCGTCGGCGATGGATCTGCGGCACTACACCGATCGCCACCATCGGCCGTTCTACGAGAGCCCGCTGCAGGACCCGAACCTGTTCAGCTCGGCCGTCGGCATCGCCCGCACGAGCGAGTTGACGCTGTGGGTGCTGCCGGCCGGGGTGGGTCACGCATCGTTCCAGGCGTTCGCGGAGGACGGGCGACGGCGTCCGCTGCTGGTGGCTTCGCCGGGGCATTACCACTCTTGCGGGGTCTTCGGCGTGTGGAGCCTGCCGGATGTCTCGACGCCCGCGCGGCGTTGGGTCGAGACGGAGCTGACCCGGCAGTTCGAGTTCTACCGCGACCAGGTCGAGCAGCGCCGCTGGTACGGGTTCTGGAACTTCGGCGATGTGATGCACAGTTACGACGAGCAGCGGCACATCTGGCGCTACGACATCGGTGGCTACGCGTGGGCTAACACGGAGAACGCGCCCGATGCGTGGCTGTGGCTGAACTTCCTGCGCACGGGCCGGGCGGACGCGTTCGCCCTGGCGCGGGCGATGACCCGGCACTGCAGCGAGGTGGACGTCTTCCACGCCGGGCCATTCGCGGGGCTGGGCTCGCGCCACAACGTCGTCCACTGGGGCTGCGGATGCAAACAGCCGCGCATCAGCCAGGCACTGGCCAAGCGGTTCTTCTATTACCTGACGGCCGACGAGCGCATCGGCGACCTGCTGGACGAGACGCTCTTGGCCGATCAGCACATCGGCGATGGCCTGGTCATCGCGCCGGGCTGGGATGCGCTGGCCTCGAATTGGATGACGGCCTGGGAGCGGCGGGGCGAGCCACGGTGGCGCGAGCGGCTGCTGGCGGGCATGGATGGCATCAGCGCCCTGCCGCGCGGTTTGATCGATGGGCCGGCCGTGCGCTACGACCCGGGCACCGGTGCGATCCACCAGCATCCTGGTTCGTCCGGTGGGTACCTGCTGATGAACGTGTTCGGCTCGTTCGAGACCTGGAGCGAACTGCTGTCGCTATTGCCGCACGAGAAGTTCGCCGAGGCCCTGGCGGAATATGGTCGCTGGTACGGCGCAACGCCCGCCGAGCGCGACGCCGGCCTGGCGGCGGATGTCCGCGAGAATTTCACCGCCTATGCGTGGCCTTCCGCGCGGTTCACGGGTTGGGCGGCCCGGCGGCGGCACGACCCGGAACTGGCCCGACGGGCGTGGGCGCGGCTGCTGACGCGCGACCCGGCCATGGGCCAGCACATCCCCACGCCGCCGCGGCAGGCGATGGACCGGCTCCGCGGCGAGCCGGTCAATGAGATGCAGCCGGCCACCAACTGCGCTGCCCAGTGGTGCCTGAACGCCATCGAGCTGCTGGCCCTGGTCCCCGAGGCCCTGGATGCAAGCATGGGCGGAGACGGCCTCGCCCTGCAGCCGGAGGAACAACCCTGACTTCAAACAAAAGGACACCGTGATACGACCGATCGAACTGTGTTTTGTTGACACCAAACCGTGCATCCCCACGGGTGTGACCTGGGGAGTGCCCGTGCCTGCGGGCGAGCTTCAGGCCGGGGACACGGTTCATCTGCGGCGCGCCGACGGCGGCGCGCTGCCCACCCAAACCTGGCCGCTGGCCTTCTGGCCGGACGGTTCGATCAAGTGGCTGGGCTGCGCGGCGGTGGCGGGACCGGACGATGGTGAACACTTCTCGCTGGTTGCCGGCCCAGGCCCGGCTGCGGCGACGCCGCTGCGCATCACGCAGCCAGGCATCGAGATCATCCGGGTGGTCGAGACCGGCATGATGACCGTCGAGGTGGGCGATCGCGGACGCTACCTGATCCAGGAAATCGCCCGGGACGGGCGCCTGGTCGCCGGCGGCGCCGAGCTGGTCTGCCTGCTGGAACGGCGGCGGCAGGATGGCCGCGTGGAGGTGCGCGAACGCGAACCCTTCGCCGGCATCGTCGAGCAGGCGGTGGTCGAGCAGGGCGGGCCCGTGCGCGGTGTTGTGCGCCTGACCGGCCGCTACCGGGGCGAGCAGTCCGGCCGCCTCTGGCTGCCGTTCACGGTCCGCCTGGTCTTCTATGCCGGCTGCGACACCGTCGAACTGGTTCATTCCTTCGTCTTCGATGGGGACGCAGAACGGGATTTCATCGCAGGACTGGGCCTGCGGGTCCACGTGCCGCTCCAGGATGGCGCGCACAACCGGCATATCCGCATCGTGGGCGACCAGGGCGCGGGCGTGTGGTCGGAACCGGTCCGCATGCTGCCCTACGCCGGCCACGCCGCAACCGCCGAGCAGTTGGTGCAGGCCCGCGGCGAGGCCGTGCCGGCGCCGGCGCGGGGCGGTATGCTGCCCGTCTGGAACGATGTGCAGCTTCTGCAGGACTCCTGCGACCACGCGCAGGTGCGCAAACGCCAGGACGCCGGCTCTTGCTGGATCACCGCTGAGCACTGCCGGCGGGCGCCCGGCATCCTTTCGCTTAGCGAACCGGCCGGCGGTCTGGCGGTCGGTGTGCGTGACTTCTGGCAGAGCCATCCCGCCTGCATCGAGGCGACAGGGGCCGGCGGCGCCGAGGCGGCAGTGGCTGCCTGGTGGTGGGCTCCGCAGGCCGAGCCGATGGACCTGCGGCACTACGGACACCGGGACCACCGTGATGTCTACGAGGCGCGCAACCCCGATCCGGCGGTGTATTCCAGCCCCCTGGGCATCGCCCGCACCTCGCAGTTGATGCTGTGGGCCCTGCCCGCTAGCAGCCGCGCCGAGGACCTGCGTCCGCGTTCAGAGCAGGTGCAGCGTCCGCCGCTGCTGGCGGCCTCGCCCCGGCACTGCCATGCCTGCGGCGTCTTCGGTCCCGTGTGGGCGCCGGTTGATCGCAGCACCCCGGATCTGGCCGCGCTTGAGGATGAACTGGCCGGGCAGATCGGCTACCTGCTTGAAGAGCGTGAAACCTGGCGCTGGTACGGGTTCTGGCATTACGGCGATTTCATGCACACCTACGACCCGCAGCGTCATTGCTGGCACTACGACCAAGGCGGGCGGGCCTGGCAGAACACCGAACTGGGCGCCGACATCTGGCCGTGGTACGCCTACCTGCGCAGCGGCGATGCCCGGCTCTTCCGCTTCGCAGAGGCCATGACCCGTCATGTCAGCGAGGTGGACGTCTTCCACCTCGGCCCCTGGATGGGCCGGGGCAGCCGGCACAACGTGGTCCACTGGGGCTGCCCCTGCAAAGAACCGCGGGTCAGCCAGGCCGGCGCCAAGCGGTTCTACTACTACCTCACCGCCGATGAGCGGTGCCGCGACCTGCTGGACGAGGTGGCGTCCCACGCGGACCAGTTCAACGCCACCAACGTGCCCACCGACCGGGTGATGGCGCGCATCGGTCCGACCTGGGTGGCCTGGGCTGCCAACTGGTTCTGCGCCTGGGAGCGCACCGGCAACCCACGTTGGCTGGAGCGTATCCGCACTGGATTGCGCGGCATTCTCGCGGCGCCTTACCGTCTCATGCAGGGTGACCCCTTCGACTATGACCGGACCACCGGTGTCATGCGCCAGACCGGCGACATCCCCTTCCCTCAGAACGGCCTGGCCTTTATCATGGGCGGCGCCGAGGCACTCCTGGAGATGGAGCCCCATCTGGGAGTGGAGGGCCTGCGCGAGGCCCTGCTGGAATTCGCCCGCGAACATCTGCGCGATCCCCGCCAGCGCGAGACCTGGCCCGAGGCCCTGCGCCTGCGGGTCGGCGGAACCTGGGGCCACAACCGGCTCATCGCCTGGGCCGGCCGGACCACCGGCGACGTGGCCATGCAACGACGGGCGGCGGAGTTCCTGGTGGAGGGCCCTCAGGGTGGCGGGCCACACACGGCGTTGCCGGTCGCCTGGCAGACCACGACCCGGCCGCTGGCCGGCGAAACCCACCGCGAAGGGCTGCTAACCACGAACCGGGCCGCCGTCGGCGGCCTGAACATTATCGCCTGCCTGGCCCTGGTGCCCAAGGACCTGGAAGCGGCATGGCGGCGCAAGGCGGAGCGCGCCGCCTCGACGAAAGGAGATCGCAAGTGACAGCGACCCGACAAACCCACGAAAGCGAAGAGCAGTTGCTCAAGCGCGTGATCTGGCCGAGCCACGAGCCGCTGGCGTTTCTGCGGCGGCGGGGCGGGTTGGCGCGCGGGTGCGAGGCCGATTACGAGCGGTATCACACGGCGGCTAACACGAAACTGCTCGCCCAACTCCTCGGTCCCGGCGGGATGTGCCTCCTGCATTTCTACAAGGGCATGGGCCTGAAGCATGAGGCGGCTGAGATGCGGCGGTGTTACGCGCTGGCCCGCGAGATGCACCGGCAGGGGCTGGGCGTCTGCGTGTATCTCGGCGGCACGATGCACACCGAGACGATGTACCGCGACCACCCGAAGGCGCGCGACTGGGCCTGCGTGGCCGCCGACGGTGGACCCGTCACGTACATGATGTACCAGCTCTGGCGGCACTTCGCCTGCGTCAACCATCCCGGCTACCGGGCGTTCGTACGCGGACTCTGCGACCGCGCGATCGACAAGGCCCAGGCTGACATGATCTGGTTCGACAACAACATCCTTCGCGCCGAGCCGCGTTCCTGCCGGTGCCGGCACTGCCTGCGGCTGTTCCCTCGCCGCGTGATGGCGAAGTACAGCCGCGCCGAGCGAATCGAGCGGTTCGGGTACGCCGACCTGGACGGCATCCGGCCGCCGGCGTGGTCGGAATCGTGGCCGCCATCGCGCCTCCACGAGATCAACGACCCCGTGATCCAAGAGTGGATTGACTTCCGCTGCCACAGCGTCCGCGATTTCTTCGGCGAGATGTTCGCCCATATCCGTCGGCGCAGCCCCGACTGCATCGTGGGGCTGAACATCAAGGGCCTGCACCCGCACAACCTCTGTTTCGACAACGGAGTGGACCACGGGCGTTGGGATTTGCCGCTGATCAACTCCTGCGATGCCGGCCTCGCCCCCGCCGTCGGGCCGCGCGGCAACCTGATAGCCGAGTTCCGCACGTTCAAGACCTCGCACACGACCGGCCTGTCAGTGATTGGCGGTCATTCCGACCGCGACAACCTGCTCGGCCTTGTGATGAACCGGCAACTCCGTCACCCGCGTTTCGGCTGTGTGCCGGCCAACCACCAGCACATGCTCACCTTCGGCCCGCTCGGCCGGTTCCTGAAAAGCCGCAACGACGTCCTCTACGGCGCGCGGCCGGTCTACGCCGATGTCGCCGTGCTGCGGTCGTGGCCCTCGATGGCCTACAACGGCCTCAACTGGCTGCACGGCCCGTTCATCTGCGAACAGGGACTGTGGGAAGCGCGCATCCCGTTCACCATCATCTTCGACCAGAACCTCGCCGACCTCGCCCCGTACCGGGTCGTGTTGCTCGCCAACCAGGACGCGCTCTCCGACGACGCCGTGGCCAGGCTCCGGCAATTCGTGGAAGCCGGGGGCGGCCTCGTCGCGACCGACGCCAGCGGTCGCCGCGACGACTGGCGGCGCCCGCGTACGGTCAACGCGTTGACCGAGGCGTTCGGGCTGACCATCGGCGCGCAACCGGTCAGGATGCGATTCGGCAAGGGCCGGGTCGTCTACCTGCCGCGTCTTGAAGCGCCGACGGAGTTCCGGGCAGGTGAATCGTTGCGCGGCAGCCACGCCGACACCGCGTTGCCGCCGAGGAACTGGCGCGCCGTGGAGGCCGCGTTGCGCTGGGCGGCGGGCGGGACGTTCCGTTTTTCCGTGTGCGCACCGAAGTCGGTCGCCGCCGAGTTCCGCGAAGGGCCCACCCCCGCCGACCGCGTGGTGCATTTGCTCAACTTCGCCGAGAAGCCCGTCCGCGGTCCGATCGTCGTCGAGATGGCCGATGAGGGACACGGGTGGGAACTCCGACTCGATTCACCCGACCCGCTGCCGGAACGGGTCCCGGCCCTGACCCGTCGCGGCGGCCGGATCGCCTTCACCATCGCGGGCGTCCGGCAATACACCGCCTGCATCCTGCGCCCGGCGGCCCGGGCGTCGCGAACCGTAAGGGACAGATGACAGAGGGGATTTTTCGCCTGATGGGTCTGATACAACAATCGGCCCGTATCCTACACCCCAAGCCGCGACAATTGCTCTGGCCTCAGGTACAGAGCGGCGGTCGGCCAAAACGCTTCCGAGCCCTGTGGGGACACCTTATACTGTAAACCGGCCCCTGGGAGGGACATCCTATGAACGTCTACCAAGCCATTCGCCACCGGCGCAGCGTCAGGGCCTACCTGCCCACGCCCATACCGCCGGACGCACTGTCGCGGCTGCGCGAGGCGCTGCGATGGGCGCCCTCGGCCTGCAATCTTCAGCCGTGGCGGTTTATCTTCATCAGCGATCCCTCGCGGCGGCTGGAGGTGGCGCGGCTTTGCCGACAGCAGTTGTGGATGGCGCAGGCGCCGCTGACGGTGGTGGCCTGCGGGCTGGTGGACCAGGCCTACAAGCGCATGGGCGGTTACGCCAGCAGCATTGACATTGACGTGGCCATCGCGGTGGATCATCTGACGCTGGCGGCCGTCGCCGAGGGACTGGGCACCTGCTGGATCGGCGCTTTTGACGAAGCGGCCCTCAAGCAACTGCTGCAGGTGCCGGCGGGCGTGAAAATCGTCGCCCTGACACCGGTGGGCTATCCCGCCTCGCCCGACCTGCTCCATCCCCTGGATGATTCGCAGCGCAAACCCCCATCGCAGGTGTTTGACCGTGAGCAATGGGGCCAGCCGTAGAAGCGCCCCGGCCCTTGAACAGCGCTTGCCCGGCGGCCCCTCAGCGTGTATCCACTGGCTGGCATCAACCAAGGAGAACCAGCCATGGGCAGCCGCCCCAACAAGGCCTATCTGAATCCCAAGCTTTCCGCGCAGCAGCGGGCCCGCGCGCTGGTGTCACAGATGACACTGGCCGAAAAGGTCACACAGATGGTGCATACGGCCCCGGCGATTTCGCGCCTGGGAGTGGCAGCGCATAACTGGTGGAACGAGTGCCTGCATGGCGTGGCCCGCGCCGGCCGGGCGACGGTGTTCCCCCAGGCGATCGGCATGGCCGCCACGTTCAACACCGATCTGATGCAGCGCGTGGCCGTCGCCATTTCCGACGAAGCCCGCGCCAAGTACAACGAGGCCCAGCGCATCGGCAACCACGGCCAGTATTTCGGGCTGACCTACTGGACGCCCAACATCAATATCTTCCGCGATCCGCGCTGGGGCCGCGGCCAGGAAACCTATGGCGAAGACCCCTACCTCACGGCGCGCCTGGGCGTGGCCTTCATCCGCGGCCTACAGGGCAACGATCCCAAGTACCTCAAGCTGGTCGCCACCGCCAAGCACTATGCCGTGCACAGCGGCCCGGAGAGTTTGCGCCACCAGTTCAACGCGGTGGTGAGCCAGCGCGACCTGCGCGAAACCTATCTGCCACATTTCAAGGCCGCCGTGCAGGAGGCCAAGGTCGCCTCGATCATGGGCGCCTATAACCGCACCAACGGCGAGCCCTGCTGCGGCAGCCCCATGCTCTTGCAGACAATTCTCCGCCAGGAATGGGGCTTTGAAGGCTATGTGGTGTCGGACTGCTGGGCGATCAAGGACTTCCACCAGTTCCACGGTGTGACTAAGACGGCGGTGGAATCGGCCGCCATGGCCGCCCGCAACGGCTGCGATATCAACTGCGGGTGTCTGTTCCTGGAGCTGCGCCAGGCCGTCGAACAGGGGCTGGTCGCCGAGGCCGAGCTGGATACCTGTCTGCATCGGCTGTTCGAGGCGCGAATCAAGCTGGGCATGTTTGACCCGCCGGCCAAGGTGCCGTTCAGCCGCATCAAGCCTTCGGTGGTCAACTCGCCGGCGCACCGGCAGCTTTCGCGGCGGATGGCCTGCGAGTCGATGGTACTGCTGAAGAACAATGGGCTGCTGCCCCTGCGCAAGGACCTGAAACAGATTCTGGTGACCGGGCCCAACGCCATGGACATCGTGCCCTTGCTGGGCAATTACAACGGCTATAGCCCGCAGATGAATACGGTGATGGCCGGGATTCTGGAGAAGGTGTCAGCCGGCACGCAGGTGCAGCAGGTGAAGGGCTGCGAGGTGACCGGCGGACAGCCGGTGAGCGATGGCGTCTACACCTGGCCGACCAGCTATCCCCCGCCGGTGGATGTGGCCGTGGCGGTGATGGGCTACAACGCCGAACTGGAAGGCGAGGAAGGCGCGATCCCCGGCTGCGATGGTGATCGTCACGACTACGGATTGCCCGGACACCAGATGGCGCTGTTACAGGAACTAAAGAAGCTGGGCAAGCCCATCGTGCTGGTGGTCATGGCCGGCAGCCCGGTGGATCTAACCTGGGCTCAGGAGCACTGCGACGCCATTCTCATGGCGTGGTATCCCGGCGAGCAGGGAGGCAACGCGGTGGCCGACGTTCTGTTTGGCGACTATAACCCGGCCGGGCGCCTGCCGATCACGTTCCCGGCCAGCTATGAGCAGTTGCCGCCCATCGAAGATTACAACATGAAGGGGCGCACCTACCGCTTCATGGAGGCGCGGCCCCTGTATCGCTTTGGCTATGGATTGAGCTATACGCGATTCAAATACAGTGGCTTGAAGCTCAGCAAGAAGACGATCCGTGCGGGCGAATCGCTCGTGGTATCGGTCGAGGTTAAGAACGTCGGCAAAGTCGCCGGCGACGAGGTGGTGCAGCTTTATGTGAAGGACCTGCAGGCCAGCGTGCCGGTGCCCCTGCTGCACCTGGAAGGCTTCAAGCGCATTCACCTGAAGCCCGGACAGAAGAAGACGGTTCAGTTGACGCTGAGCGGCGACCAACTGGTGTGCTTCGATGACGACGGCAACCCCATGCTGGAAGATGGCGACTTCCGCATCAGCGTGGGCGGCGGCCAGCCTGATGATCCGGCCAGCGGCGCCGTCGGCACGGTGCTGCGGATCAAGGGCGTGTAAGAGAAATATCGCGGTTCCTTGGCGCCGTCGCGCCTTCGCGAACTCTGCCTGCTTGCTGCACACGCGGCTCCTTCAGACCAGGCAGCGGCTGCCCCTGCATGGACAATCCCCATCGGCCCCATGGACACCGCCCATGGCGGCGGCTATAAAGTCCGGCGGTTATGCATGCCTCTTATCTCAAGGACACCGACGCTAATACCAAGGCGCGGTAAAGCCCCACCCGGGCTTGCCGCGCCGGCCACCGCCTGCGTCGGTCTTTTACGTTCCCACGTCCTTTACTTTCGGAATCGCCATGCCAGCCATTGAAACCCGTTATCGTACTCATACCTGCGGCCAGCTTCGTCTCGGTGACGTAAACAAGACGGTGCGTCTGGCCGGGTGGGTTCATTCCTACCGCGACCACGGCGGCCTGGTCTTTATTGACCTGCGCGACCGCGAAGGCCTGACACAACTGGTGTTCGACACCGACCTGTGCGGGGCGGCCATCCACGACGAGGCCCGCAAGCTCCGCAGCGAATGGGTCATCTCGGTGCAAGGCCAGGTCGAGCCGCGCGGCCAGGGTCTGGAAAATCCTAAGCTGGCGACGGGGCAGATCGAACTGCGCGTCACCACCATGGAGGTGCTGAGCACCTCCCCCACGCCGCCGTTTGTGCCCGATGAGCGCGAACAGGTCAACGAGGAGCGGCGGTTGCAATACCGCTACCTGGACCTGCGCCGCCCCTCCATGCAGGAAACGCTGCGCCTGCGCCACCGCGTGGCCAAACTGATGCGGGACTATTTCGACGAGCTGGGCTTCTGGGAAATTGAAACCCCCTTCCTCACCAAGAGCACGCCCGAAGGGGCCCGCGACTTCCTGGTGCCCTCGCGCCTGCTGCCGGGCAATTTTTATGCCCTGCCCCAGTCGCCGCAGCTCTTCAAGCAGTTGCTGATGGTGGCCGGCTGCGACAAGTACGTGCAGATCGTGCGCTGCTTCCGCGACGAAGACCCCCGCGCCGACCGCCAGGCCGAGTTCACGCAGCTCGACGTGGAGATGAGCTTCATCGACCGCGAGAACATCATCGGCGTGATCGAGCCCCTGGTGCGCCGCATCTGGAAAGAGTCCCTGGGCGTGGACGTGCCCAACCCCATCCCTCACATGGAATATGACCAGGCCATGGGTTCCTATGGTTCGGACCGGCCGGATTTGCGCTTCGGCATGAAGCTGGTGGACATCACCGATCTGGGCCGCAGCACCGACTTCAAGGTGTTTAATACGGCGCCGATGGTCAAGTGCATCTGCGTAAGCGGCGGCGGCAAGCTCACGCGGGCCCAGACCGACGCCTTGGCCGAGTGGGCCAAGGGCTTTGGCGCCAAGGGACTGGCCGTCACCAAGGTCATCGACCTGCAGCGCGCCGTGGCCGAAAAGATCGTGCCCTCGGTCGAGGAAGCGCAAAAGACCGGCGTGTACCCCGCCGGCGGGCAGCTTCATTTGTATACCGGCGTGGCCAAGTTCCTGGCGTCCATTGCCGCCGATGTGGTGCAGCGCAGCGGCGCCAAGCATGGCGACCTGCTGTGCTTTGCCGCCGACCAGCCGGCCATTGTTCATAAGGTGCTGGGCGAGCTGCGCCTGAAGATGGCCCGCGAACTGGCCATGAAGCCCTCCACCGACTTCGCCTGGCTGTGGGTGGTCAACTTCCCGCTCTTTGAGTGGGATCCGCAGGAGCAGCGTTTCCTCAGCACTCACCATCCCTTTACCGCGCCGCTGGATGCGGATTTGCCCAAGCTCACCAGCCCGGACCGGCAGGTGGTGGAGTCGATCAAGTCCAAGGCCTATGACCTGGTCTGTAACGGCAGCGAACTGGGCGGGGGCTCGATCCGCGTACACCGCATGGACCTACAACAGCAGGTCTTCGCCCTGCTGGGAATCGACCAGGCCGCACAGCGGCAGAAGTTCGGCTTCCTCCTGGACGCCCTGAGCTTCGGCGCTCCCCCGCATGGCGGCATTGCACTAGGCCTGGATCGACTGGTGATGATCCTGCGCGGCCTGAGCAACATCCGCGACGTCATTGCCTTCCCCAAGACGCAGAGCGGCGCGGACATGATGTGCGGCGCGCCCTCGCCGGTCGATGAAAGGCAGCTCAAGGAAGTTCACGTGCGCCTGGCCCTGCCGCCCAAACTGGCCGCTGATGTTAAGGCCCACGAGGAAAAGGACGTGCACGACGTGGTGCACAAGCACGGCAACCAGAAGCCATGAGCCAGCGGCCCACAACCCCCGCATGCCTTGGTTCGCTTCGCCGGCGCCACACGCTATGGGCGTGCTGGGGCCTGGGTGCGCTGCTGCTGGGCGGCTGTATCGGTAATCCCGCCAATCCGGCGGCCACTCAGCCGGTGACTTCGGTCAGCCCCGCCACCACCCAGCCTGCCCACTGGCTGGCCCAGCCCGCGGCAGCCACCGTGCAGCACGGTGATTTCCAGCGCCTCTGGGACGCCTGCGAAAGCGCCATGCGTCAACTGCTCTTTCGCCCCGACCGGCGCGAGTATCGCACTGGGCTGCTGACCAGTGAACCGATGATCAGCGCCCAGTGGTTCGAGCCCTGGCGACGTGACACCAGCACCTGTCGCGACGTGACCGAGGGCAGCCTGGCCCAGGTGCGCCGCACCATCCACTGCCAGTTTCGGCGCAACGACGACGGCACGTTTACCGTGGCGCCCAAGGTCCTGGTCGAGCGCCAGGCGCGCGTCGAGCAAAAGCTGCGCGCTGTGGTGGATTACGACCCGGCGTACTGGTATCCCATCCGTCGCGACGAGGCCTTGGAACGCAGATTGGCCCAGATGATTGCCCGCGAGCTGCGCTAAACTTCTCGGCAGTACAGTTCCAACGGGCGGGGCGGCTGGCCAAGTACCCCGTGCCTATGGGCCAGCGCATAGAAACGCTCCAGGGCCTGGAGTTGGCGCGGGCCGATGTCGTAGTTCATGTAGACCGTCAGGTACTGCCGGGCCAATTCCGCCCGCCAGCCCCGCGGCACCGCGTAGCGCTGCACGATCTGCTCGACATTTTCCAGGCCCTGGTGTTTGGCTAACGCCAGGCGCTGCGGCAGGTCGCCAAGGTCCACGTCGGCTCGGGCGGTCCATGCGGCAAACAGAAACGGCAGGCCGGTCAACTGGCGCCACGCCCGACCCAGGTCGAGCTGATGCGGCATTCCGGCCGGCTCTTCGCAGACCACTTTGTCGCCGATCAGCAGCACCGCATCGCTACACTGAGCCGACACCGCTGACCGCTCCACGAAATCGGGCCGCAGGCCGTACTTCTCCGCCAGGACCACCCGCGCCAGCGCCACCGAAGTATGGCTGTCCGTATCGCAGGCCAGGCTCCGGATCTGGTCGATCGCTCGGGTCGAAAAAATGCGCACCGTTAAGGTCGCGTCCTCCGAGCCTATGCCGGCGACCGTTAACAGGCGCGCCCCTTCGATGCGCTGACAATCGATCACCGGCAACAGGGCCACATCGTAGCGCCCCTCCGACAAGCCCTGCGCCAGCCGCGAGGGAACATCCTGCTCGATGTGCAGGTCCGGCCAGTGGTCCAGCCCCCAGACCAGCGGCCGGGTATTGAGAAAGCTGATGCTGCCAACACGAATGGGCATGCCTGGGGCCATGGTTGCCGGGCCAAACGTCTCGCCCGCCGCCGGTCCGCGGGTTGACCGTCAGCGCGGCTTGCGGATCGTCACGGCCACTTGATACATCACACCGCAGGCATCCTCAAGCTGGCGCGGCACTTTGCCGGCCACCCCGTCACACAGCACCTGCAACTGCCGGGCACTGGCGGCGGGAATGGCATGGACGGGCGACGTCGGCGCCGCCAACTGCACCCCCACCACGCGCCCCCCGGCCATTAGCGGCGAGCCCGCCAGGCGCGGATGCTTGGATAGGCGCACCATCAGCCGGTTGTTCTCGACCTGGGTCTGGCCCTTGAGCAGTTGGGCGCGGGCCTCAAAGACCTCCTGCTCGCTGAACGCCGGGCAGACCACCCCGCCGCCGTCAAAGGCCTCCGCCACCTCCAGGTACGGCAGCTTCTGTTTTGGGGCACGCAGCAAGGCCAGTCCGCTGGCCGCGTCCTTCTTGACCACCTCCACAGCCAGGGGGAAACCGTCAGGCCCCAGCAGTTTCAGGTCCGTCGCCCCCTCCAGGACTGCCGCCGAGGTCACCAGCAAATCCTCGGCAATGGGGAAGGCCGCCGCATAATGCTGATCGCCAGCCACCGGCGGCTTGGGTGGGCGCGTGCTGGCGGGCTTGTTGATAGCAGGCTTGGAAGGCGTCGTGGGCTTGGGTGTGCTGGCTGGGGGCGCCGGCTTGGTAGCCGGCGACTCGGCCACGGGCTCCACAACGGGCATGGAAGCAGGTTTGGCGGCCGGCACAGTCGCGCTGGTTAAAGAGGGGATGGGCCAGACCAGAGGCCCGCGAACCGGCGGCCGAACCCCGACAACCTCGGGTTCTGAGGACGCCGGGGTGGTCGTCGTTGCGGCGGCCTTGGACGCCGGCTCATCCCCGCGAATCCACTGGGCCACGTCGTAATGGGCCACGCGCACCTGGCCCATGGGCATGCGCACCCAGTAGCCGCCGTCCACCTCCTGCACCTGACCGACCAGCCGCCGGCCATCCTTGCAGACCAGCGTGTCGGCCAGCACGGCCGTGGCCATCAAACCTGCCAGACAGAATCCAAGGCACCGCATGGGCATCTTCTCCGGCCCCCTGGTCGCGTCCATCCCTACATACCGCGCCGGCGCGCAAATGCTGCGCAGCCCGTATAAAGGCCCGGCTAAAATAAACTGTCCGGGCCCGGTTTCGTCTCCCTCTGCGTGCGCGCGGATGCGGCGAGTTCAGGCAGGCTTCACCGCTCGGCCGGCATACTCCTTCAGGAGGCGCACGAACAGCCGATATTGCTCCATGGAGACGGCCGGCGGCGTCTGGTGGTCCACCGACGGCACAAAGCGTCCGCTTCGCATCGCGGGCATGAGCCGCTCGAACTCGCGGCGCATCGCCTTCTCGCCCAGGTGCATCACGGTCTTGTCATACCCGCCGACCATGGCCCAGCCGGGATGGGCAGCGCGGACGCGATTGACGTCCACGCCCGCCATCCGCTCCAGCGGCAGGATGCCCTCCAGGCCAGCGCTTTGCATCCACGGAATCAGCGGCTCAATGCCGCCGTCGCTGTCTATCATCGGCAGCACCCCGCGCTGCTTGAGTTTCGGGATGACCTGCCGGTAGTAGGGTGCTATGAATTCGTCGAACAGGTCACGCCCGACCATGGGGCCGTGATTGTAGCTCATGTCCTCCGCGAAGGTCATGAAATCTGGCTGGCACACCGCGCACAAGGCGTCGATGCACTCGATCATGTAGTCGGCGGCGTCCTGGTTGATGCGCCGCATCAGCCCGGGCTCGTCATAGAATGCCAGCAGATGCTCCTCGATCCCAAACAGCGCCCGCGGCCACCAGAAGAAGCCCTCCAGAGTGAACCACAGGATGCACTCTCCCCGCGCCTGTTCCTTCGCGCGCTGCGCCCACAGCGCCCGATCCAGCGGCACGGGACGGGGATAGAGCATCGCGCGCAACGCTTCATAGTCGGTGGCGTTGCGGACTCGCGGCTGGCCGTGCGCCGGGCGGGGCGCATCCGAGCGGATCGGGCGCATCCATAGTTGATAGTCCAGGTCCAGGCCGAAGAACTGCTTGATCTCCTGGTTGCCGAGGTTGGGCGGCAGGCCTTCCCCTTCCCATCGCCTAAGGGTCAGGTCCCACCACGACGCCCACTCGATGACCGGGAGACGATCCTCGGGCAGTTGCCCATTCATGACTTTCGTAAACCGCGACCGCACTGTCTCCATGGCGCCTCTTCGGTTGGTATTGTAACTGCTTGCCGCCGACGCCACCGGATGTCGAGCTGAAGCCAGGCAAGAGTCTTGCCACCTACTGCGGAGGTTCGATCCGGATAACCTCGGTGCTGCGCTCCCGGATCACTTCCAGCACGGCCGCGTCACGGGGGCTGTTCTTGCGGAACTGCTGGTAGAGCGACTTGAACTGTTCCAAGTCCTTGACCTGCGTATTGTTGAGCTTCGTGACCACATCGCCGGCGCCAAGCCGGGCGCTGGCCGCCGATCCGCCCTGCCGCACAAAGGCAACGACCACGCCGGCCTGGTTGGCCGGCAGTTTCTTGCTGTAGGTGTCGGCAAAGACAACTTCGCGCACGCTGAAGCCCAGGTCCTCGGCAAACCAGCGCTTGGCCTGATGCGGCTGCCGCGGCTGGACCTCCAGGGTCACGGGCAGCTCGATCAGCGGCTTGTCGGCATCGCGCATCACCGTCAACGTGATGCGCGCCCCCACGTCCATCTTGCGAAGGGTCCGCATCAGGATCTGCGGCGTCTCCTCGGGCTCGTCGCCGCGCTGCAGCGGCTGGCCGTTGAGCTTGACGATCTTGTCGCCGGCCTTCAGCCCAGCCTTGGCCGCCGGGGTGTCGGGAATGACATCGCCCACCAGCACCACGGCCTGTCCCTTGAGGTTAAATAACTCGGCCACTTCCTTCTTCAGGCCCGTCAGCGGCGCGCCCAGCCAGGGAATCTGCATGGGCTTGCCCTCGGTCGGCGGGTGGCTGAGGCTACCCAGAAAGTCGCGCGATGGCACGTAGAATCGCGGCGGGTTCTTCGCCAGGTCGTGCGTGCGATACTTATCCGCGTTCAGCAGCGCCGACTGATCCGGCTGATACGGCACCAGCCCGATCGCCTGGCCCTGGGCGTTGAACACCGGCGAGCCTACCGTGGCCAGCCCGTCGGCGCTGACCATCACCTGCGGCATCGGCCCGCGCAGCGTCGCGGCCACCTGGGATTCGACGATGTACGACTTGTAGGCCGAATCCTTGGGCAACAGGCCCACGGAGTAAACGCTTTGCCCCACGCTGACCGGCAGGTCCTCGAATCGCACCGCCGTGAACGGCCGCGCCTGCTTGGGCCGCAGGAAGGCCAGATCGGCGCGCTCGTCCCGGCCGACGAGCACGGCTTCCAGTTCCACCTCATCATCGCCGGGGATGATGATGCGGAAATCGCGCATGTGTGAATCCGGGAACTCCAGGGGAAACAGCCGCATGGACGTCACCACCATGCCGCTCTCGGAGACCACCACGCCCGCGCCGGCGAAATCGCGCCGGCCGAATTCACCCTCATAGGTGTACTGCACCACCACCAGCGAGGGCGTGACCTTCTCATAGAGCTGCGCGGCCGAAATCGCCGCCGGGGTCTTGGACCCAGCCGCACAGCCGCCCAGCAGAGCCACCGCCGCCAACGCCAGGTTACGAACGTACTTGGTAAGCATCATGGGTAGGAAACCTTAATCACGCCAAACACCGGACCACGCCCGCGCCGCGCCTCGATCACCACCGGCGTGGCTTTTTCCTTGACCAGGCGGTCATACGCCGCCATGAATTCGCCCAGGTCGGCCACCGGGGTCTTGCCGACCTTCAGGATCGCATCGCCGGCCTTCAGGTCCGCCTTGTCGGCCGGATAGCCGGGGTTCACGCTGGTGATGACCACGCCGTGGTCTTCATCCAGACGGGCCTCGTTGGCATAGGCGCGGGTGATGTTCCGCACCGACATGCCCCAGAGCTTCAGTTCACGCTCTTCACCGACAGCGCTTTGCAGCCGCACGGTCTTCATGGTGAGCTGGCGCGTCTGGCCGTCCCGCCTGACCGACAGCCGCACCTCGCTGCCCACCGGCAGATCGGCAATCCGCTTGCGCAACGCCGCCAGTTCCTCGGGGAAGCGCACGTTGGTCGGCTGGCCGTTGAGTTCCAGAAGAATGTCCTGCGTGGCCAGGCCGGCCTTCTGGGCTGGCGAGAAACGCTCGACATTGTTGATCAGCACCCCGCGGTTGATGTCCAGGCGGTAATAGTCCTCGAAATTCTGCAGGGGCTTGAAATCGATCCCCAGGTCGCTGCGCTCGACGTAGCCCTTGCCGTCCGGCCGGGCGGTCTTGAGGATGGCCGCGATCACCTCGCGGGCAATGTCGATGGGGATGGCGAAGTTCAGGTTCTGGCCGCCGCCGCGGGTGTTGATGCCGATCACCCTTCCACGCATGTCGACGGTGGGTCCGCCGCTGTTGCCGGGGTTGATGGCGGCGTCGATCTGGATCCAGTTGTTGAATTCGCCGGTTTCATATTGGCCGTCGATCTTCGCCCCCGCGTTGCCATCCTGGGCCAGCGTGCGATCCGTATTGGACACGATGCCCAGCGTCACCGTTCTGGCCAAACCGAAGGGCGTACCGATGGCCATGACATCCTGTCCGGGCACCAAGTCACTGCTGTTGCCCAGCTTGGCGTGCTTGAAGGCGATGTTCTTCTTGCGCACCACGTCCATGTCCATCTGCACAATCGCCAGATCGGTCCAGTGGTCATCGCCAATGAGCTTGCCCGGCACGCGCTCCTTGTTGAACAGGGTGACATGGATTTCCGCGGCCCGGCCGGCCACATGAAAATTGGTCAGGATGCGGCCCTGGTCGTCGATAATGACCCCCGAGCCGATCCCCTGGCTCAGGCGCCGCTTGCCCTCGCTGTAGGATTCCTGCTTCACATCCAGCCGCACCACGGCCGGAAACACCTCGTTGCAAACGTCGATGCGGGCCTGCGGCGTGGCGCTGGGGAATGGCACATCCGAATCCTCGACCCGCCTCTGCGCGCATTTGGCCGGCGCGCTGGCGGGCCGGCTTGCAGCCATGCAGCAGTCGTTACCGCCGCAGTCAGTTCCGTTGCCGCAGCCACTGGGCGCGCTGCAGGGCCCCTGAGCCAAAGCGGTGGCCGACAACACCAGGATCATCATTCCACGCAACATCATTCCTCGCTTTCGCATCAACCGTCGCCAGTAGGATGCGCGATTGGCCGCGATGTCGCAACCTTCATGGCGATTTGGACAAATTTCCGGCCGTCGCTACCATCCGAAACCCACCTGGCCATGGGCCTCGGCCAGGGCTTTCGGAGATATCACCCATGGGCTTTGCCTCAGGAACCATCAGCTTCCGTCGTTTTTCCGTCATCGGAGAGGCGCCGTCCGCGCCCCAGCAGAGCCTGCTGGATCGCCTGGGCGAATTTCAGCTCCAGGAAGGCGGCTATGGCCTGCCCGACGAGATCGAATACGGCTGGAGCGGCGGCCGGCATCTCTATGACGCCCAGTTCACCTTTGAAAACAATGTCTTTGCCGATGCCCTGCTGTTCGCCCTGCGCATCGACAGCAACAAGGTGCCCGGGGACGTGAAGAAGGCCTACCAGGCGCTGGAGGAGCAAGCCACCGCCAGGAACAACCCCTCCGGCTTCATCAGCAAGGCCCAGAAGGCGGACGTGAAGGACTCGGTGCGGCGCCGCATGGACGAGGACCTCAAGGCCGGCAAATTCCGCCGCAGCAAGCTCGTGCCGATCCTGTGGGACCTGCCCACGCAGACGCTCTACACGTCGGCCAGCGCCGCGGCCGCCGAAAAGCTCATGGAACTCTTCGAGCGCAGCTTTGAGCTGAAACTTCAGCCCGAATCGGCCGGCACCCTTGCCCAGCGCCTGCTGGAGGGCAAACACCGCGACTACGAGGACCTCAAGCCCACGCGCTTCGCCAGCGGGCCCGATGGCGAGCACCAGTCGGCCGAATATCCGTGGGTGCTCAAGGGCGTGCAGCCCAAGGATTTCCTGGGCAACGAGTTTCTGCTGTGGCTGTGGCACGAGGCCGAGCATTCCGGCGAAGCCCTGGGCAACGTCAGCGTGCTGGTGGATAAATTCCTGGACTTGGACTGCGCCTTCGGCCAGACCGGCCGCGATCTACTTCGCGGCACAGGGCCGGGCCGCATGCCCGAAGCCCGCGACGGCCTGCGCAGCGGCAAGGTCCCCCGCAAAATGGGGCTGGTGCTTGAGGCCGGCGGCTCGTTTCAACTGACCCTGGCCGCCGAGTCCATGGCCCTTGCCGGTTTGCGTCTGCCCGAGGTTGAGGAAGCCGAGAATCCTCGCGTCCTCTTCGAGGAGCGAATCGCCCTCATTCACCAAGCATGCCAGACGGTGGACGGCCTGTACAGCGCATTTCTGAAACAGCGTGTTTCAGGCAAATGGGAATCCGCCGCCAGCACGATCCGCCGCTGGATCGCCACCGCCGGCCGGAAGGTCGCCGCCGCGTAAGCCGCCGTTTAGCGCCGAACGATGTCAAACACGCGGCCGACCGCTCCCAGCGGTTCCAAGACCTCGGGCTGCGGCACTTCCCGGAAATCCCCGCGCAGAGCTTTAAGGGCATAGCGCTCCTGGTCAATCTCACTGCGCGTGCGGAAGCCCATGCGACGGAAAACCTCCAGCGGCGGGCACCAACCCTGGATCGCATGCTGCAGGAAGAACCCCTGCACTGCGACCGTCAACAGCAGCCAGCGCGGCCGGCCCATGAACGTGCGCAGCAGGCCCAACAGCGACAAGCTGGTGGCGCCGGTTTCCAAGGCCCGCTCGACATCCCATTCGCGGTCCAACTCTTCCAGGCGCCGGTCGATCTGCTCTGGATGGGCCGCGAAATAGGCGATGTTGGTTTCGATCTCACGGTTGATCTTCTGGTTCACATGCGGGGCCGTTTGTGAACTGACCCGGTGGGCGGAGTTGCCTTTCATGGGGATACCTCCATGGTTTGCGCCAGCCCAAATGGGGGCAAACAATGTGCCGCTGGACAACCCGGCGCCGCCCGACCTACAGTCCGTCCGTCAAGGAGTTACCATGTACCTGCTGGCTGCGGCCGCTGTTTTGTTGCTGACTGTTGGAATAGCCCGGGCGGCGGTCCCCGCAACGTCGCCGGCTACCAAGCCGGCCTCCATCTACGATTTCACCGTCCAGAGCAACGACGGCCGGGCGGTTGAACTCAGCAAGTATCGCGGCAAGGTCCTGCTGATCGTCAACACCGCCAGCAAATGCGGCCATACGCCTCAGTATGCCGGCCTGCAGAAGCTCCACGAGAAATATCACGAGCAAGGCCTGGCGGTCCTGGCCTTTCCCAGCAACGACTTTGGCGCTCAGGAACCGGGGACCAACCAGCAGATCCGCGAGTTCTGCACCGCCAACTACGGGGTGAGCTTTGACCTGTTTGCCAAGGTGGCCGTGCGCGGCAAGGACCCAGCGCCGCTTTACGCCTTTCTGACCGGCGCTGACGGTCCCACCGGCGGCGCGATCAAGTGGAATTTCACCAAGTTCCTGGTCGGCCGCGACGGCCGGGTGTTGGCGCGTTTCGAGCCCAAGGTCAAGGCCGACGCGCCCGAAGTCGTCCAGGCCATCGAGGCCGAACTTGCCCCAAGGGGACGCTAAGAATTCCTCGGTAACAGCACACGGACACCCAGCCAATGGCTGGGCACACCTCTGCCCTTCTGAATGGAAAGGGTCCACGAATGCACACGAACCTTCACGAATGAAGCATCCCTTATTCGCGTGCATCCGTGGATCGTCTTTCCTCAGTTCTTCGACGCCATCGCCTTGGCCAGATCGCCTTGCGGGTCGTTACCGCTGAGGCGCAGGTCGAACTTATCGACCAGGTAGTTGAACACGCCCGGCGTAACCCACTGCGGGGCGGTGGGGCCGATGGTGATGCCCTTGACGCCCAGGGCCAGCAGCGTCAGCAGCACGGCCACCGCCTTCTGCTCAAACCAACTGACCACCAGCGTCAGCGGCAGGTCGTTCACGCCGCAGTTGAACGCCTTGGCCAGCGCCACGGCCACCGAGATCGCGCCGTAGGCGTCGTTGCACTGGCCCATGTCCAGCAACCGCGGCAGGCCCAGGAGCGTGCCGTACTCGTGATCGCGAATGCGGTACTTGCCGCAGCCCAGCGTCAGGATGAACGAGTCGGCCGGCGTGGCGGCCGCGTAATCGCTGAAGTAGTTCCGGCCCTTGCGCATTCCGTCGCATCCGCCGATCACAAAGAATCGGCTGATCTTGCCGCCCTTGACCGCGTCCACGATCGTCCCGGCCGCATCCAGCAGCACCGAGCGGTGGAAACCGATCGTCGAGGTCTTCTCGATCTTCTCGGCCAGCTCCTGGCATTCCATGGCCTTCCGGATCACCGGCGCAAAGTCATCGCCCTTCAACTGCGTGCCGCCCGGGACGGCCGTGTAGCGCGTCGTGAAAATCCGGTCGGCGTACGCGGGTGACGGGATCAGGATGCAGTTGGTGGTGGCGACGACCGGTCCGGTGAACGCCTGGAACTCGATGCGCTGGTCCTGCCAGGCCCCGCCGAAATGCCCGGCGAGATTCGGATGCTCGCGCAGCTTCGGATACATATGGGCCGGCAACATCTCGCCGTGGGTGTAAACCTTGATCTTCGTGCCGCGGACCTGCTCCAGCAGGTTCCACAGGTCCAGCATGTCGTGCCCGGTGATCAAAATGCCCGGCCCCGCCTGCGTGCCTTCCTTCACCTGGGCTGGCGACGGCTTGCCGAACTTTTCGATATGCCCCTCGTCCAGCAGTTCCATCACCCGGAAGTTCTTCCGCCCCAATTCCATCGCAATCCCAACGAGCGAGCCAAGGTCGAAATTGACGTTGGTCATCGTGGAAAAGAGGGCTTCCTCGATGAATGCGCTGACCGATTCGTCCACCTTACCCAGCCGCCGCGCGTGATTGGCATACGCGGCCATCCCCTTGAGGCCGTACAGGATCATCTCCTGCATCGACTGCACATCCGGGTTCTTGCCGCAGTTGCCGGTGGCTCCGCTGCACCCGCCGGGCATCGACTGTTCACATTGATTGCACAACATTTCCTGAAAACTCCTTTCGTGAATGAGGTTGGTTGAGAAACACCATGGTGCGGGCATAATGCCAGCTCGCCGGCGGGCGTGCATTGATCTGGATCAAGCCGCCCAAAAATTTCCGGTTGGGTTGTCAGTGACCCGGAACACGGGCCGTAAAAACACCCCCGGGCCCAAGGCTCCGTGGTCCCGTGGTGACCCACCGTCTTGGAACTAATAATTTTGGATTGGTGCCGTGATACCCACCGCCGCTGACATACTTTCATCGTGTCCGTTGTTCCGTGCCGTGCGCGAGCCGGCGTGGTCAAAGCTGAAGGGGATGGCCCTGCTGAAGTCCTATGAGCAGGGCGAGATGATCTTCCGCCAGGGCGAGCCGTGCCCCGGGGTATTTGTGGTGGGGTCGGGGCTGGTACGGATCTTCAAGACGGCCCCCAGCGGCAAAGAGCACGTGCTGCACATGATCGCCCCCGGCAACACCTTCGCCGAGATCGCGGCCATCGGCGGCTTTGACTGCCCGGCCTTCGCCGAGGCCCTGGAACCGACAACCTGCGCGCTGCTGCCGACCGATCCCTTTGACCGGCTGTTGAACGAAAACCACCAGCTCTGCCTCCAACTCCTGACCGGCATGGCCGGCTGGGTCAAGCATATGGTGGACCTGGTGGAGGACATCACCCTGCGCGACGCCATCGGCCGAGTGGCCCGCCACCTGACCACCCTGGCCGATCAGCGAACCGGCGTGGTCCGCCTGCCCAGTTTCAAACGCCACCTGGCCAGCCACCTGCATCTGACCAGCGAGACGCTATCCCGCACCCTGCGCCGACTATCGGAAATGAGTTTGATCGAGTCCGATGGCGAAGAAGTGGTTGTGAAGGATCCGCGGGGTTTGGCGGACTTGGCGGAAGGGACGTAGCTTCCTTTGACAGCGCCAATCCCGCGCATAAACTTTGCCCCCGCGTTTTTGGAGTTCGTCCCCGCAATCGTCCGATAACACAAAGGAACGGGTCATGAGCATGAGCATCGAGTTCGTCCACAGCAGGCAGGTTCTGGATTCACGTGGCAACCCCACCGTCGAGGTGGACGTGATCCTGGAAGATGGAACCGTCGGCCGGGCCGCCGTCCCCTCGGGCGCCAGCACCGGCGAAAACGAGGCCTGCGAACTGCGCGACCAGGACAAGAAAAAGTACGTCGGCAAGAGCGTCTACAAGGCCGTCGAGAACGTCAACGCCAGGATCGCCCCGGAACTCATGGGCATGGACGCCCGCGACCAGGAAGAAATCGATCAGCTCATGATCGACCTGGACGGCACCCCCAATAAGTCCAAGCTCGGGGCCAATGCCATCCTCGGCGTCTCCATGGCCGTGGCCAAAGCGGCGGCCGCCGCCTCCGGGCTGCCCCTCTATCGCTACCTGGGCGGCTCGGCGGCCAAGACCCTGCCCGTGCCGATGATGAACATCCTCAACGGCGGCAAGCACGCCGACAACAACGTCGATTTCCAGGAGTTCATGATCCAGCCCTGGGGCTTTAACAGCTTCGGCCAGGCCATGCAGGCGGGCGTGGAGATCTACCATGCCCTCAAGAAGGTGCTGCACGACAACAAGATGAGCACCGCCGTCGGCGATGAGGGCGGCTTTGCCCCCAATCTGAAAGACAACGAAGATGCCCTGAAAGTCATCGGCGAGGCCGTCGAAAAAGCCGGCTATAAGTTCGGCAAGCAGGTGTTTGTGGCCCTGGACCCGGCCACCAGCGAGATGTGGGACAAGCAGAAGAAAGGCTATCGCTTCTTCAAGAGCAACCCCGACAAGGTCATCAGCCCGCAGCAGATGGTCGACCACTGGGCCAAATGGTGCGAAAAATACCCCATCCGCTCCATCGAGGACGGCTGCGCCGAGCACGACTGGGACGGCTGGAAGCTCATGACCGAGCGCCTGGGCAAGAAGGTGCAGCTCGTCGGCGACGACCTGTTCGTCACCAACGTCAAGTTCCTGGAAAAGGGCATCAAGACCGGCACCGCCAACTCGATCCTGGTCAAGGTCAACCAGATCGGCACCCTCAGCGAAACCTTCGCCGCCGTCGGTCTGGCCATGCGCAACGGCTACAGCGCCATCCTTTCGCACCGCTCGGGCGAAACCGAAGACGCCACCATTGCCGATATAGCCGTGGCGACCAACTGCGGCCAGATCAAGACCGGCGCCCCGGCCCGCAGCGACCGCGTCGCCAAGTACAACCAGCTCTTCCGTATCGAAGAGCAGCTCGGCCAGCAGGCCGAGTACGGCAGCAAATACTGGACGCGCTAGGACCCAACCCAACGATGCACGGAGGCCAGCAGCAACTCGATCAAGCACAGCAAACCGGTAGCGACGGTCTCTCGGCCGCCGCTACCGGCGGCGGAGGCTGGAGCCTGTCGCTGCTGTGCATGGGCCTGGGGCTGGTGGCCTTTTGCCTTGTGGTTCCGGCCATCGAGCAAAACCGCCAGCGGCTCTACGACCTCAAGAAGCTCAAGCTGGACCTGGAGCAGCTTCAGCGCCAGGTGGCCGCCAATGACCAGTTCGTCAAGCGCGTGGCCGACGATCCCAGCCTGGCCGAGCGCCTGGCCCAGCGGCAGATGCGCCTGATCCGCCAGGGGACCCAGACCCTGGAACTGAAAGACGAAGCCAACCGCGCGGACATGTCGCCTCTGGCCTTAGTGGCCGTGCCGCCGCCTCCGCCGCTTGAACAATACCGCCCCACCGGCGGCAAGCTGGCGGCCATCTGCCGCAATCGCCATACGCAGCTTTATCTCCTGGCCGCAGGCATGCTGCTGGTGGCCATGGGCTTGGTCCTCGGTTACGCCCAGCGCCAAGAGACGTGAGAAGTGCGAATCCGAAAAGTAGGTGTAGGGTGGGCGTACTCGCCCACCGGCTCTGCCCGCAGCAGCGTGCTGGTGTAGGTGTAGGGTGGGCGTACTCGCCCACCGGCTTTCAGTTGCGTGAAATTGGCGCCAGTACGTGTAGGGTGGGCGTACTCGCCCACCGGCTCTGCCCGCAGGAGCGTGCTGGTGTACGTGTAGGGTGGGCGTACTCGCCCACCGGCTTTCGGTTGCGTCAAATCGGCGCCAGAACAGGCTCATCCCGCGGAAATTTTGCCCCCGTCGCTAACCCCTCATTCGCCCGCGTGGTCGGCCACCGTGTCCCACTCATGTCGAGCGAACATTGTGGTGCACCGAGGCGCTTTCTGTAGGGTGGGCGTACTCGCCCACCGGCTCTGCCCGCAGCAGCAACACCAATCCACATCGTAGAGCGCCTGCTTGACCAGACGGTGAAAGGATGAGTGCGGCCATTGGTGCGGACATTCAACCAGCCCATGTTTGACCGGGTTGTAGTGGATGTAGTCCAGGTGCCGCCGCAGGTCGTCATCGTCCCGGATGGTGTGTTCCCAAAATCGCTTGAGCCATACACCGCGCATGCGCTGCCGCAGGCGAGAGCGGGAGCGGGTCTGTTCGTGTCCGCCGCTCTTGAGGTAGGCGCCGGTGAACGTGGATTTGATGTTGCGGATACGAGTGGAGAAGTCCGCGTCGTTGTCCGGAAGGGTCATGAGCATGTGCAGGTGATCTGGGAGGCACACGAGGGCGTCCAGAAGGAATGCATGGTGCTTGCGGCAGTTATCCAAGGCGAAATGAAGTAGTTGGCGGGCGGTGTCGTTAGCGAAAATCGGCCAGCGCCCCTCGGTGACCAGCGTCAGGAAGAACGTTCCGCCCGGACGAAATGCCCGCAGGTAGTTGGGCATGATCAGGTTGTATCAGCCGACGGCGGGAATCGGCAATGGCCTCGCTCACTCCGCCCACCTGCAACGCTGCAATTCATTGGTGGGCGAGTACGCCCACCCTACTCATGTCGAGTGGACGTGGTGGCACACCCAGCCTCTTGCTGTAGGGTGGGCGTACTCGCCCACCGGCTGCCACTGCGGCCATGGACGGGGCTCTTCAGTTCCCCGTCGCGCTATCGTCGCGGCTTCGTGGCGTCGCGTTCTCCACACCCGCCATCGCCAGCGCAATCGCCTGCCGCAAGTCCACAGTTCCCTCGTAAAGACTCCGGCCGACAATCGCTCCCCAGATGGGCAAGCCCAGCAACTGACGGATGTGCTCCAGTGTCCCCACGCCACCCGAGGCGATCACCGGCACCCGCCCCGCCTCGGCCAGCAGCCGCGTATGGTGCAGATTGGGCCCGGCCAGCATGCCATCGCGCGCTACGTCGGTGTAAAGAATCCCCGCCAGCGGCCAGTCGCTCACCCGGGCGGCCAAGTCCACCGCGCGCTGCGCCGACGTCTGCGTCCAGCCGCGCGTGGCCACCATCCCCTCGCGAGCATCCAATGCCAACACCAGCCGGCCGGCCAATTCCGGCGCCTGGGCCAGGTCGCTAAACCATGGCCAGTCCTCCAGCGCCTTGGTGCCGATAACCACGCGCTGCGCCCCGGCCGCCAGCAGACGCTGGACATCCGCGGTGGACCGCACCCCCCCGCCCACCTGCACGTTCAGCGGCGCCGCGGCGATAATTCGGCCAATCAGCTCGGCTTGAACCACCGCGCCTTGTTTGGCGCCGTCCAGGTCGACGATGTGCATCCACCGGGCCCCGGCGGCCGCAAACGATTGCGCGGTCTTGACCGGATCCACGTCGTAGCTGGTCTGTCGGGCATAGTCGCCCTGGGCCAGGCGCACCACGCGGCCCTGGCGCAGGTCAATGCTGGGAACAATCTGCATGGCCATGACGTGAAATTAGCCGCTGCCCCCTGGCGCCACAAGCTCACAAGGCCGACGCCGCGCCGGCAAGCTGACGGTCATAAAGCTGCTGGTAGATCGCGCAGGAGCCCAGCAACTGTTCGTGGCGGCCCTGGTCGATGATCTGGCCCCGCTCCATGACCACGATATGGTCGGCGGCCAGGATGGTGCTGAAACGGTGGGCAATGACAAACGTCGTGCGCTCGTGGACCAGCGACTCGATGGCCTGCTGAATCAAATGTTCGCTCTCAGCATCCACCTGGCTGGTGGCCTCGTCCAGGATCAGGATCGGCGTCTGCCGCAGGATGGCCCGCGCGATGCACAGCCGCTGCTTCTGACCGCCGGACAGCGACGCCCCATGCTCGCCGATGGCCGTCTGATAGCCCTGCGGCTTTTCCAGGATGAACTCATGGGCAAAGGCCCGGCGGGCGGCCGATTCGATCTGCGCCGCTGTGGCCAGCGGCGAGCCGTAAGCAATGTTGTGGGCGATCGTGCCGGGAAAGATCACCGAGTCCTGCGTGACGATGCTGATCTGCCGCCGCAGCGAACTGAGCGTGGCGCTGCGAATGTCGATCCCATCCAGCAGAATCCGGCCCTGCTGCGGATCGTAAAAACGCGGCAACAGCGCCAACAGCGTGGTCTTGCCCGAGCCATTGCGGCCCACCACGGCCACGCAGCGCCCGCGTGGCACCTGCAGGCTCACGTGCCGCACCGCTGGCGCCGCGGCGCCGGGATAAGTAAAGCTCACATCCTCAAAGACGATGTCGCGCTGCAATGCCGGCAGCGCATGCGCCGGCCCGCGCCGCTTGCCCGCCAGGTTCTCCTGCCGTTCGGTGGGCACATCCAGGACCTCGAAAATCCGTCCGGCGGCGGCGTTGGAACGCTGCAGAACATTGTTGACCTTCCCGATGCGCCGCAGGCTCTCGCCGATGCCGATCAGGCAGGCCATCACCAGCAGGAAATGCCCCGGCGTCAGCGTATGGGTCACCACCACCAGGTAAGCCGCGTACAGCACCACCGCGCACACCACCATGAGATTGACCGTCTCCAGGACCGGTGTGTTCATGGCGTCGATGCGGGCCATGTGCAGTTGCCGGCCCACCAGCTCCTTGAGGATCTGCGTATAGCTGCGGCGCTCAAAGCGCTCGGTCTGCGAAGCCTTCACCACGCGCACGCCCCCGAGGCTGCTCTCCACCTGCCCGAGCATGGCGGCCGAGTTTTGCAGCGCCGCCCGGCTGGCGCGCCTCATCTTCTTGCCGAACTTGCGGATCACCACCACGGCCAGCGGAGCAAACACGCAGATGAACAGCGTCAGTTTCCAACTCACCGCCAGCGCCAGCGCAAAGGCGAACCCGGCCTTGATCGGCTCCTGAATCGACTGGCCCAGGACCGTCTTTAATCCATCCTGCAGCGTCTGCGATTCCTGCGTCAGGCGGCTGGTGGCGTCGCTGGTGCCCCGCAGGCTGAAATAAGACATCGGCAGGCGCAGCACGTGGTCGTACAGCTTGCGCCGAATGTCCCGGATGGCCAGCACGGCCGCCTTTTCCGAGAAATACTCCTGGAAGAAGCGCACCACGTTCTGGAAAATGGTCAGGCCCACGATGACGCCCAACACGATGGCGATGGCTTTGACCGGGTGGGCAGGCATGGGCCTGGCTAAACCCCGCAAGAGTCGCAGATGCCACGGCACCGCCGGCAGCTCCAGCCGCAAGCTCTGACTTTTGGCTTCGATGGCCACCGGCCCGGTAGCGTCGGCCAAGGCACGAAGCGTCGAGCCCCGGGCTCGCAGCTCCAGGCTATCGCCCTGGCGCAGTCCCGCCCGGTCGGCCGCCCCGCCGGGATTGACGCGCAGCAGCCGCGGCGGCTCCTGGTCTTCCGAAAGCCGCACCTCCAGCCGCTTTTCGACGATCAGCCGGCTGGCCCAGTCATCAACCGTTCTGCCGCTGAGCAGAATATTAAACACCGGCAGCATGCTGCCCAGGGTGCCGGTAAAGGCCGCTCCCACCACGAAGGCGCATAGGATTGAGACAATGACGATCCGCCGATGCGGCCCCAGGAACCGGCAGGCGCGCAGAAACGCCTGATATTGGCCGGGTTTAGCCGAGGATGGAGGCGAACTATCGCTCATGCTCGCTGGGGGTTTGCGTCGATAGACCTTATCGGACGCGAAGTATACCGGGCGGGCCGCCACCGTGACAGACGCATGCCAGCGCCGATTCCACTCTTTCGCCCGGACATCACACAGCTTGAGGTCGACGCCGTCGCCGAGGCGCTGCACGCCCTGGGGCCGGCTCCCGGGCTCCATACCGAGGAATTTGAGCAGCGCTGCGCCCGCCGCGCCGGTCGTCGTCATGCGGTGGCGGTCAACTCCGGCGCTGCCGCCCTGCATTGCGCCCTGCTGGCGGTCGGGGTGCGGCCCGGCGACCAGGTGATCCTCTCCGCCCTGGGTTGCGTGGGCAGCACCAACGCCGTGGTCCAATGCAGCGCCCGGCCGGTCTTCGTGGACGTGGACCCGACCACCCTCAACATCGACCCCTCAGCCATCACCAGGGCCATCACCCCCAAGACCCGGGCGATCATCGGCACCGAATGCTTCGGCAACCCGGCCGGCATGCTGGAACTGGAACAACTGGCCCAGAGTCACGAACTGCCGCTGGTCGAAGATGCTTGCCAGGGCTTTGGGGGCCTGTGGGATCAGCGCCCGGTAGGTTCCTTCGGACGCCTCAGCGCCGTCGGCTTCGAGACCGACAAACCACTGACCTGCGGCCAAGGCGGCATGGTCCTTACCGACGACCAGCGCCTCGCTGACGCTTGCCGCCTGCTGCGTAACCAGGGGCGCACCCAGGCCGGCCAGGTCGAAGGCATGGGCTACAGCTATCTGCTGGGGGAGGCGGCCGCGGCCCTGGGGGCTGCGCAATTACAGCGCATCGAGCCCATTCTGCAGATGCGGCGCCAGGCCGCCCACGAGTACATTCACTGCCTGATGACCAGTCGTTTCCTGATTCTGCCCACGGTCCACGAGCAGGCCGTGATGAGCTGGTTTGCCTTCGTGGTTCGGCTCAGCGACCTGTTTGAGCCCCACGACCGCGACCAGGTGCTAACCGCCTTGCGCAGCGAGGGTATTGGCTGTGCCAACTATTTCCCCCCTGCTCACCTGCACCCGCACATTGCCGCCAGCTTCGGCTATACTCCCGGCTCGCTGCCCGTCTGCGAGTATGTCTCAGCGCGCACTTTGGCGTTGCCCCTTTATGGGGGGTTGGGACGCAATCAGGTGCTGCGAATCTGCGAGGTGCTGGAAAAGACGCTGGAGCGCATCAAGATGGGGCCCAAGAGCCGTTTCTAAGCGATGATAGCCGGCGGCGCCTCGCCGCAGGGATCCAAAAGCTTGATCAACAACACATGGGAATCCGAGGGCATGGTGGGCCTGGGCCGGAGATGGGCCAGGTCGCTGGCCACCGTACACCATCGTCTGCAGGTGGTTTCGCCCTGGCCGCTGCCGGCCCAGTCGGCGGCGATCCTGGCCTGTAACCACATCAGCTTCGCCGATCCGCTGTTTCTGCAGGCGGCCTGCCCCCGGCTGATCGCATGGATGATCGCCGAAGAGTATTACTGCAAGCCGGGCATCCACTGGGTCTGTAGCAAGATAAGGGCCATCCCCGTGAACCGTAGCGGCCATGATCTGCGGGCCACGCGACAGGCCTTACGGGCCCTCCGTGAAGGGCGCATCCTGGGCGTATTTCCCGAGGGCCGGTTGGCTACCGGAAGTGAGCTGCTCCCCTTTCATACCGGAGCCGCCCTGCTGGCTAGCCGCTCCGGCGTGCCACTGGTGCCCGCCCGCATTGAAGGCACAACCCGCGGAACACAAACCATCCTGGAAGCCTGGTGGATGCCCCATCGCGTGACGCTGGCCTTCGGAAGTCCGCTCGATCTGGGCCACGACACATCGCACGAGGCCCTTGAGGCGGCGACGCGCAAGCTACGCCAGGCTATCGAGTTACTGTAACTGCCCCGCCCCGGCTCCAGCCAGTTGTCGCTGGGCCGCCGCCAGAACGGGCTCGATCCCCAGCCATTCCAGGCAGCTCCGATGCCAGCAGCGGCGGCGATAGCACGGCGCACAGGGAACCTCCACCCTGACCACGCACTCCGGCCGGCCATAGGGACCGGTGCGCTGCGGATTGGTAGGCCCAAAGACCGCCACCAGCGGCCGGCCCAGGGCGGCGGCGATGTGCATCGGACCGGTGTCGTTGGCGACCACCAGGTCCGCCCGCCGCAGCAGCTCTACCAGTTGACCCAGCGTGGTCTTGCCGGCCAGGCTCAGCGCGCCGGGAATGTCCCGCGCTAGTTCCACGGCATCCGTGCCCCCCGCCACCACGCTGCTCAGACCAAAACACTGGCGAAGCGGCTCGACCAGCGCGGCATAACGCTCCACGGGCCAGCGCTTGGTGAGCCAGTTGGCGGCCGGCAGCAGCACCGCGAACCGCTCCGGCGGCAGCATTGCCTCCACGCTTTGGCGATCAGCCTGGCGCTGCGGCAACAGAAACTCCACGGGCTGGCGGCCGCAGCCCAGGGCCTCGGCGGCGGCCAGATAGCGGTCCACGGCATGCTGGTCGGGCTTGTCGATGAACACGCGCTGGTTGTGGAAAAGCCAGGCCAACTCACGAGAATCCGACAACCCCACTCGGCGTGGCGCGCCACTGCGCCAAGCCAGCCAGCCACTGCGCAGCAGCCCTTGCAGGTCCAAAGCCAGGTCAAACTGTCGCTGGCGCAGCTCCTTGGTCAGTCGCATCAATCCCGCCGCAGCGCGGGGATTGCGCCAGAACGCCCCCAGGCGACGGCGCTCGAAGACGATTGTCTCATGGAGCTGAGGATGCGACTCAATCAACCCCGCGCAGGCCGGCGTCACCAGCCAACTGATCTGTGCCTGCGGCCAGCGGCGCTTCAGCAGATTCAGCACGGGCAGCGCATGGACCACGTCCCCCAGCGAGCTGGGCTTGATCAGCAGGATGCGCTTGGGGTCCGCGTTCATCAGGGGGCTGGGTCAAAAGGCCGGTAGCCGCGGCGCAAGGCCGCTTCATCCTCGGTTGTGAATTGTCGATGCGTGCGCAGACTGCGCAGCAGGCGATTCCAGCCGCCGCCTCGCACCGGGAAGCTCCGCAGCCCGTCCACATCCACCAGCATGGGTCGCGGGCCCTGCGGCGAATCAACCACCATCCAGTTGGTGGCCTTGGCATCGTAAAGATAAAGGTCGCTTTGCTCCACTTGTCGTAATAGCCGCCCGACACCGTACATCAACTGGGTGCGATGGGCCGGGGGCAGAGCCTGCAGGTCCATCTCCAGCAGATTGCGCCCGGTCAGTCGCTCGAACACAATCAGTTGATCGGTCACATAGCCCAGCTTGCGTTTCTGCATCATCAGCAGCGGCCAGGCCGTGGGCAGGTCCCGCACCACCAGTTGCCAGGCTTTATGCCATGCCCGCGCCGCCCGGGAGCCGCGGCCGATCTCGTTGATATACCGGTACCAGTATCGGCGGCGCGGCCGCTTGATCACCACGTCCAGCGTGCGCTGGCCAAGCTGGAGCTGCGCTCCCAGCACCTGTCCGCTGGCGTCATCCTTGATGACCTCCAGGCGCTGCTCCTGCAACTGGGCCAGCAGCTTCGGCCACGCCTGCGCCCAGTCGGCAGCGCTGAAGTTGGCTCCAGCCAGTGCCGACCAAGCCGGCGGATGGCTGGTGTGCTTGAAAAACTGCCCGCGCCATGGGCCTGCGTCAAGGTGCCCAAAGAAGGAATTCTGACCCCAGCTTTGCCGCACTTCATGGGCCCACAACCTGGGGCTGCGCGGGTTGTCCGGGGGCGGAGGAGCACCGCCTTGCAGGCGGCGCCAGCCGCGCAACAGATCGGTGTCGCTGGCCCAGGGGCGGATACGGTGGGCCAGGTCAAACACCTGATTGGCCTTTAGGCCGCCCCGGCGCAGACCGTCAATGTCCATCAGCCAGAGCCCGTTTTCCACGACGTGGAAGCTATCCGTGCCAAGGCTGCTATGGCCAATCCCACAGGTTCCCAGGCTGCGCAGGATGTCCAGCAGTTGCTGCCGTAGCTGGCGGCGCCGGGCCGGCGGAAGTTGATCAGGCTGCCGCGCCATCTGGCCCAGAGCCGTTGAGGCTGGTATGGGGCCGGTCAGCAGGGCATCCCCATATCGCCCGTCCAGTCGGTAGCCCAAGAGGATGGCCACCGGTCGTGGCGCCGGGACTTTGGCGCGCTGGAGGGTCTGCAGGCATGCAAACAGCGCGGCCGCCGGGCTGCTTCGCCGAAGCGACGCCAGCCGGCGCCAGATCGGCCGGCGGGGGTAAAAACGCAAATGGTAGGTGTGTCCGCCTACTGCGAACTGCCATAGCTGGCGCGTGGCGCTGTCCTCCAGCCGGGTGCCTGCCTGCTGAAGGTTGGCTAAAACCTGTTGTAGTTGCGTCGCATCAGCCACGAATAAAGGTTATAAAACGGGCGCTGGCCAATTGCGAGTTTTCAACCCGCACCCGGGCCAGCGGTAATGACAGATAAAGCGGGGATTTGTGGTACGCCCGCAGGGCGGCTAAAGCACCATGCGGAAACTGGTTCGTATTTGTATCGAGCGCCCCGTCTTTGCCGCCATGATCATCCTGGCGATGGTCGTGGTGGGCTCAGCGGCCTACACGCGCCTGGGCGTGGACCGCTTTCCGTCGGTGGACATGCCCAGCATCAGCATCCGCACCACGCTCCCGGGCGCCTCGCCCGAGGAGATGGAGACCGAGATCACCCAGAAGATCGAGGAAGTGGTCAATACCGTGGACGGCATCGACGAGTTGCGGTCGGTGTCGGCCGCGGGCGTCTCCAATGTGCGGGCGACCTTTCGGCTGGATCGCGACATCGACTCGGCCGCCCAGGATGTGCGCGACCGCGTGTCGGCCATCGTGGGCAAGCTGCCCCAGGAGGCCGAGCCGCCCATCGTGGCCAAGTTCGACAATGACGCCCGTCCGGTGCTGACGTTGGCCCTGTCCGGCCAGCGCAGCGTGCGAGAACTGACCGAAGTGGCCGACAAGCTGGTCAAGGTGCAGTTGGAGCGGGCCAAGGGCGTCGGCGAAGTCAGCATCGTGGGCGGGCTGGAACGCACCGTCAACGTGTGGGTGAACGCCGAGAAACTGGCCGCCTGCCGTTTGCCCATCACCGCCGTTCGCAACACCATCGTGGAGCAGAACGCCGAGGTGCCCGGCGGCAACCTCACCGGCCCGGTCAAGGAGCAGCAGCTTCGCACCATGGGACGGCTGGTGGAACCGGCCGCGTTTAATGATCTGGTCATCGCCACGGTCAACGGCGCGCCCATCCGCATTCGTGACATCGGCCGGACCGTGGATGGCAGCCGCGAGCAGCGCTCGGCGGCACGGCTCAATGGCAGCCCGGCCGTATCCCTGGAAGTGCGCCGACAGTCCGGGGCCAACACCGTCGAGGTCATCGAGGACGTCAAGCGGCAGTTGCGCCAGGTGGAGCCGCAGCTTCCGGCCGGCATGCAACTGGAGGTGATTTCCGATCAGTCGCGCTACATTTACGCCGCCCTTCACGAGATCAACGTGCACCTGGTCCTGGGCAGCATCTTGGCCTCTCTGGTGGTGCTGGCGTTCATGCGCTCCTGGCGCAGCACGCTGATAGCGGGCATCGCCATTCCGGCTTCGGTGATTTCCACCTTCGGCATGATGAAGGCTTTGGGCTTTACGCTCAATAGCGTGACCATGCTGGCGCTGGTACTGATGGTGGGCATCGTCATCGACGACGCCATCGTGGTGCTGGAGAACATCTTCCGCTTCGTGGAGGAAAAAGGCCTTTCGCCCATGGTTGCCGCCCGCAGGGGCACCGCCGAGATCGCCCTGGCGGTGCTGGCCACCACCCTGAGCCTGGTGGTGATTTTCATCCCGGTGTCGTTCATGTCCTCGATCTCGGGGCGCTTTCTATACCAGTTTGGCATCACCGCCGCCGTGGCCGTCATGGTGAGTTTGGTGGTGTCTTTCGTGCTGACGCCCACGCTCTCAGCGCGCATGCTCAAGGCGGACACGGACCGCGCAGCCCCCAGGTCGCGAAGCGGCTTCTATTACCTGATCGATGCCGCCTACACCGCCATGCTGCGGCTGGTGATCCGCTTTCGCGTGCCGACGGCGGTGCTGGCGATGGCGGTGATTGCCAGCTCCGTGCCGCTCTACAAGGCCGTCCGCCAGGACTATCTGCCCAGCGATGTCGACGAAGCCGAATTCTCCGTCAACATTTCGGCCCCCGAGGGCACCAGCTTTGGCTCGATGAACCAGGCCATGAAGGCCATCGAGGCTGACCTGCGGGCCCTGCCACAGGTGCGCACGATCCTGGCGACGGTAGGCGGCGGCTTCCTGGGCGACACCAGCACCGGCAACGTGTATGTGCGCATCGCCCCCCATGAAGAGCGCTATTTCTCCGTGGCCCGCCTGTGGCGCTGCACTTGGGCCGGGCGGCCCAAGGAGGCCTTCCAGAGCGGCCCGACCCAGCGCCAGGTGATGCAGCAGGTGCGCGGGGTTTTGCGGCGCTATCCGAACCTGCGCACGGCGGTTCGCAATCTGCCTTCGTTTAACATCGGCGGGGGCAACTGGGACATTGACCTGGCTTTTCGCGGGCCGGAACTGGAGAAGCTGGCGGCCTATACCGAGGAGCTGCGCCGGCAGACGCGCAGCGGCCAGATTCCCGGCATCATCGACGCCGATACCACCCTCAAGCTGCGCAAGCCCGAGCTGCGCGTGGAAATTGATCGCGAAAGAGCGGCGGACCTGGATGTGAGCCCGCGCGACATCGGCACCGCGCTGCGGCTGCTGGTGGGCGGCGACACCGAAGTCAGCCGGTTTCGTGACCCGACGACCAACGAAGACTACGACGTGCAACTGCGCCTGGACGAAAGCCAGCGCAGCGGCCCGGGCGACCTGCCGCGGCTGCTGCTGCCGCGCCGCCGCGGCGGCGAATTGATCGAGCTGCGCAACCTGGCGGCGCTGGAGCCGGCCTTCAGCGCCGCCCGGATCGACCGTCTGAACCGCCAGCGCGCTGCCACGCTGCGCGCCGGGGTGGCGCCAGGCTTTGCCCTGGCCGACCGGCTGGAGGTCCTGCGCGACGCGGTGCAGAAGATGAACCTGCCGCCGGCCTATACCACCACCGTCAGCGGTCGCGGGCGCGAGCTGGAGCGAACTTTCAACGAATTCATCTGGGCCTTCTTGCTGTCGGTGGGGTTCATGTACATGATCCTGGCCTCGAATTACGAGAGCCTGGTGCATCCCCTGACCATCCTGCTGGCGCTGCCGTTGTCGGTGCCGTTTGCCCTGCTGTCGCTGTACATGACCGACGGCACGCTCAATCTCTATTCGGCTTTGGGTATCCTGGTGCTGTTTGGCGTGGTCAAGAAAAACTCGATCCTTCAGATCGACCACATGAACCAGTTGCGGACCCGGGGTATGCCGCGCTACGAGGCCATCATCCAGGGCAACCGCGACCGTTTACGGCCCATCCTGATGACGACCTTGGCCTTGGTGGCGGGGATGCTGCCCATGGCGGCCGGCACCGGTCCGGGCTCTGAAGAGCGGCGTGTGGTGGCCACCGTGGTCATCGGCGGCCAAAGCCTGTCGCTCTTGCTGACACTGCTGGTGACGCCGGTGGCCTACAGCCTACTGGACGATCTGGGCTCGTGGCTGCGCCGCCGGCACCGCACACAGGCCGACCCTCGCCCGTTAGTAGTTAGTAGTTAGTTGTAGTTGGTAGTAACAGATGAGCCGGGCTGCCCCCCCGCTCTACTGTTTACCCCTCGCCAGGTTGTAATCCTGGAGCGGCCGCACCTCCCAGCCCGAGGTGTGCAGCGCGGCAATGGCTTTGGCCGCCGCACCGGCACCGGTCAGCGTGGTGATCATGGGGATACGATAGAGCACGGCCAGGGCGCGAATCTTGCCCTCGTCGGTCTGGGGACCCTTCTTGGTGGGCGTGTTGATGATGAGCTGGACCTGACCGTTCTTGATGAAGTCCTTGATGTTCGGGCGGCCTTCCTGCAGTTTGGCGATGTGCCGGGCCTGGATGCCGTTGGCCTGAAGCACCTCGCAGGTGCCGGTGGTGGCGATGATGTCAAAGCCGCACTCGGCCAGCGTGCGGGCCGCGGGCACCACGGCCTGCTTGTCTTCGGAGCGCACGGAGATGAACACCGTTCCCTTGGTGGGCAGGAACGTTCCGGCCGCAATCTGGCTCTTGGCAAAGGCCACCGGGAAATTGCTGTCGATGCCCATCACTTCGCCGGTCGAGCGCATTTCCGGGCCCAGGATCACATCGACGCCGGGGAACTTGTTAAACGGGAAAACCGCTTCCTTGACCGACGTATGGCGCGGGTCGGGCAGCTCGCGGACGTGCAGTTCGTCCAGGCTCATGCCGGCCATCACCTTGGCCGCCACCTTGGCCCAGGCCACGCCGGTGGCCTTGGAAACAAACGGCACGGTGCGCGAGGCCCGCGGATTGACCTCGATGACGTAGATGTCCCCGTTCTTGATGGCGTACTGGACATTCATCAGCCCGCGCACGCGCAGGGCCCTGGCCAGTTCGCGCGTCTGGCGCTTCAGTTCCTCGACGATGGCCGGGGACAGCGAATGCGGCGGCAGCGCGCAGGCCGAATCGCCGCTGTGAATGCCGGCCTCCTCGATGTGCTCCATGACGCCGGCGATCACGGCGCGGCCTTTGCCGTCGGCGTCGTAGTCGGCCACGCAGTCCACGTCCACCTCCGTGGCTGCATCCAGGAACTTGTCAATGAGGATGGGCGAGTCGGTCTTCGCTTCGGCGCCGGTGCCGCCGGCCTCCACCGCCCAGGTCATATAATAATTGAGCTGGTCTTCATCGGACACGATTTCCATGGCCCGGCCGCCCAGCACGAAGCTGGGCCGCACCAGCACCGGATAGCCGATGCGGCGGGCGATCTCGCGGGCTTCGCTGACGTTACGGGCGATGCCGTTCTCGGGCTGACGCAGGCCCAGGCGCTGGAGCAATTCGCGGAACTGCTCGCGGTCGCCGGCGGCCTCGATGGATTCGACAGCGGTTCCCAGGATGGGCACGCCGGCTTCCTTGAGCCCGCGAGCCAGGTTCAGCGGCGTCTGGCCGCCGAACTGGACAATGACGCCCTTGACCCAATTCACGCCCGGCGCGGCATCACCCTTCTTGAACGGCCCGCCGTTGAGTCGCTGGCAGACATTGAGCGCATCCTCGTGCGTCAGCGGCTCGAAAAACAGCAGGTCGCTGGTGTCGTAGTCGGTGGAGACCGTCTCCGGATTGGAGTTGACCATCACCGATTCAAAGCCGATCTCGTCCATGGCAAAGGCCGCGTGGACGCAGCAGTAGTCAAACTCGATCCCCTGCCCGATACGATTGGGACCGCCGCCCAGGATGATGACCTTGGGCTTGCGGGTCAGGCGGATTTCATCCTCCGCCTGGGCCAGGAGATTGCCGGATGCGCCGTCCACGAAGGGCGCCTCGTAGGTGGAGTAGTAATAGGGCGTGGCGGCCTCGAACTCGGCGGCGCAGGTGTCCACCAGCTTATACACCGGGGTGATGTTCAGCTTCCGCCGCACCTGGCGCAGCTCTGTCGGGCTCAGGCCGCTGACGGTGGCCAGTTGCACGTCGCTGTAGCCCAGTTGCTTGGCCTTGCGCAGCAGCGCCGCCGCCTCGGGGGGGACCGGCTGCGTCTCCAGGGGCCGCGTGCGCGGCGTCGGCGGCTGCAGCCACCGGCGCAGTTGCAGCAATTCCTGCTCAAAGTCCACCAACTGCCGGATCTGCCCCAGGAACCAGCGGTCGATCCTGGTCAGTTGATAAATGTCCTCCTGCGACATGCCCATCTTCATCGCATAGCGGATGTAGTAAATTCGGCCTTGCGACGGCACCGCCAGCTTGCGACGCAGCTTCTCGGCGGGGATGGGCCACTGGTTGTCCAGCGACTCGCCCTGGAGGGTCTTGTCGGCCCGGTCGTTGGGGTCGGCATCCTCGGATCGCGCCGAGGCCGGCAGGCTGATCTCCTGGCCGCTGGAGCTGTTGTTCAGGGCATTGAGCCAGCGGTCGTAGCGATCCAGCCCCAGCCCGAAACGCTTGACCTCCATCGAGCGGATGCCCTTTTGCAGGGCTTCCTTGAAGGTGCGGCCGATGGCCATGGCCTCGCCCACGCTCTTCATCTGCGTGGTCAGCGTCTCGTCGGCATCGGGGAATTTTTCAAAGGTCCAGCGCGGAATCTTGACCACGCAATAGTCGATGGTGGGCTCAAAACAGGCCGACGTATGCAGCTCCCAGCCGCCGTCCGGACCGCGCCGGCTGGTGATGAAGTTGGGCAGCTCATCCAGCGTGTAGCCGCACGCCAGTTTGGCGGCCATCTTCGCGATGGGGTAACCCGTGGCCTTGGACGCCAGCGCCGAGGAGCGCGAGACGCGCGGGTTCATCTCGACCACGACCATGCGGCCGTTGTCCGGGTTGACGGCGAACTGGATATTGCTGCCGCCGGTCTCCACGCCCACGGCCCGGATGATGGCGATGGCCGCATCGCGCATCCGTTGATATTCCTTGTCGGTCAGGGTCTGGATGGGCGCCACGGTGATCGAGTCGCCGGTGTGCACCCCCATGGGATCGAAATTCTCGATCGTGCAGATGATGACGACGTTGTCGTTGCGGTCGCGCATCACCTCCAGCTCATATTCCTTCCAGCCGATCACCGATTGCTCGATGAGGACCTCGCTGACCGGCGAGGCGTCCAGACCCCGGGCGGCGATGGTCTCGAATTCCTCGACGTTGTAGGCGATGCCGCCGCCGGTACCCCCCAGCGTGAACGCCGGGCGGATGATGATGGGCAGGCCGATGTCCGCCAGCACCTTGCGGGCCTCGTCCATGTTGTGGGCAATGCCCGAGCGGGGCACATCCAGCCCGATGGCCAGCATCAGCTCCTTGAATTTCTGGCGGTCCTCGCCGCGATAGATGGCTTCGCGGTTGGCCCCGATCATCTGCACGCCATATTTGGTGAAAATGCCCCGGTCATAGCAGGCGACGGCCGTATTCAAGCCCGTCTGCCCCCCCAGCGTGGGCAGCACCGCGTCGATGGGGTGGGGGCCGGCGGCTTCGCGGGCCAGGATCTTCTCCACGGCCTCGGGGGTGATGGGCTCGATATAGGTGGCGTCGGCGAATTCCGGGTCCGTCATGATGGTCGCGGGGTTGCTGTTGATCAGCACCACGCGATAGCCCTCTTCCTTGAGGGCACGGCAGGCCTGCACGCCGGAATAGTCAAACTCGCAGCCCTGCCCGATGACGATGGGGCCGGAACCGATGATGAGGATGGAGTGGATGTCGCTTCTTCGGGGCATAAACAATCGCCGTGGACACGCGGATTGGCCGCATGGTACCGACCGCCGCGGGCTTGGCAATGACCTGGGTTTTTGGTCGGCCGGCCCTCAGGCACCCGTGGCGCCACGGTCCGGGGGACGGGGAATCGGCCGCCCATGCGGGTCCACGGCCGCATCCTGCGTCGCCTGGCGCAGATCCTCCTGCAGGCGCGGCGTCGTCACGTGCTCCAGTCGCGTGGCCGCCGAGTGTGAGTGGTCGACCCGCACCGCGGCCTGTTCCACCAGGAAACGCTCCCACAGACGGTGGGAGCGCAGGATCTGTCCGGCCTGCTGGCGACCGATGTCGGTCAGGCAGTAGCCCTCCGCGATTCGCTGAATGCGCCCCGTAGCCCGCAGGCGCCAAAGAGCCGCGCGGGTCACCAGCCAGCCGCTGTCCAGTGCCCGATAGGCCGCCTCAAACCGGACCCGCCCGCCGCCCGCGCCCTGGGGCGAGGCGGCGGCCAGTTCTTCCATGCGATAGAGCAGCCCGAGGATGTCTTCAGCGACGATGCGCAGCGACAGGGCCGCGCGATGGGCCATTTTGCTGAGAACTCCCTGCCGCGGCGCCAGCAGCAGCGCTCCCAGCAGGATCACCCCTGCCACGACCGCCATCATGCCGGCCGTGATCGTGCTGCCATAGCCAAACCAGCGCGGCACGGCAATCGCCCCCACGTGACCCAGCAGCCCGCACAGCGCGGCAATGACCAGGCTCACGGCGATCATCGCCCCCAGGCGCTGGGTCAGCAGATAGGCCGCCGCCGCCGGTACAATCAGCATGGCCACGACCAGGATGCTGCCCACGGCCTCGAAGCTGACCACGGTGGTGGCGGCCACCATGGTCATCAGGAGGTAATGCAGCACGTTGGCGTTATAGCCCAGCGTGGTGGCCAGCGCTGGATCAAAGCTGACCAGCTTCAATTCCTTATAAAGAACCGTCACGAACGCGACATTGAGAATGAACATAACCCCCAGCACCAGGACCGAACGCGGCATGACCCGGCCGCCCACCGAGACCGTGTCGATCCACACCGACTCGATCAGCCCATAGAGCACGCAACCGGGGTCCAGGTCCACCGTGTCGGCCGCCTGGCGGATCAGCACCAGCCCCAGCGCAAACAGCGCGGTAAACACCACGCCCATCGAGGCGCTTTCATCGACCTTGCCCAGTTGTGACACCGCCTGGGTCAGCAGCGCCGTCAAGATGCCGACAAGTATGGCCCCGGCCAGCATGGCCCAGGTGTCGCGGCTCCCGGTCATCAAAAAAGCGGCCGCCAGCCCCGGTAAGACCGCGTGGCTGATGGCATCGCCCATCATGCTCATGCGCCGTAGGACCAGGAAATTGCCCAGGAGCGCGCACGACATGGCGCAGAGGATCCCCGCGGCCACGATCCAGCCGTCCAGTTCCCAGATCCATTCAGCGGGCATGGGTTCCCTCGCTCAGGACATGGGGGCTGCGCGGAACTTCGGTCCGCACTTGGGCCGACAGCAGGTTTTCCAATTCGCTGACCATCTGGCGCCCCAGGACGTGCTCCAGGGCGTCGGCATCGCGGTCCACATGCGAGGCCGCCACGTCGGCATGGGTGATCAGATACAGCTCCCACAAACGGTGATTGCGGACCAGCCGCTGCGCCTGCTGCAGACCCGGCGGCGTCAGTTCGACCAGGCCCTCGACAACCTGCACCAGCCCCTGGCGCCGGGCGCGGCGCAGCTCGCGACGCAATTCGCCGGCGGACCAGGATCGACGAGCCAGCAGCGCCGACAGCGGCACGCCCCCGCGCCCGCCGGCTGGCTCGGACATTTCGTAAAGGCTGCGCAGCAGGTGCTGCCGCGCAACCGTTCGTCGCAGCACCCCATGCCGCCACAACCGCGGCAACGCCCCGCGCTGCGGCGCCAGCAGCAAACTCAGCAGAAAGATGCCCGCGGCGACCAGGACGATGATCGCCCCGGCCGGCAGGCGCGGCACCAGCGCGCTGACCGACGCCCCCACCATGCCGCTGAGGGCCCCGATCAGCGCTGAGCCGACGAACATGCGCCACAGCCGCTCGGTCCAGAAGCGCGCCGCCGCCGGCGGTATCACCAGCAGCGCCAGCACCAGGATCAGACCCACGGCCTGTAACCCGATGACCGTCACGGCCGTCACCAGCGCCATGAGGAACCAGTCGAGCCGGGCTACCGGCCAACCCTGGGCCCGCGCAAAGCCCGGATCAAAGCACAAGAGCTGCAATTCCTTGAACAGCACTGAACACAGCACGGCGATCGCCGCCGCCGTCACAGCCATGGCGATGGCGTCAGCCTGCAGCATCGACGCGGGCTTGCCGTAGATAAAGCCCTCCAGCCCCGCCGCGCTGCCGCTGGCCATGTGCTGGATGATCCCCAGCAGCGCCACGCCGGCGCCGAACAGCACGCTCAGGACAATCCCCAGCGCCGCGTCTTCCTTGAGCCGCGTCCATGAACGAATCAGCACGATCCAGGCAATGCCCAGCACGCCGCTGAGCGTGGCGCCGAGCAAAAGCCCCGGCAGCCACTTGCCGCTGCCGCCGGCGCCAGCCATGACCAGAAACGCCACCGCGATTCCCGGCAAGGCCGAGTGGCTCAGCGCATCGCCCAGAAGGGCCCGCTTGCGCAGCAGCATGAACGTGCCGATCATGCCGGCCGCCATGCCCAGCGCCGCCGTTCCCAACACCACCACGCGGGTGTTGTAATCCTGGAGCGTCAGCACCGCCCAAAGCTGGGACCCCAGCACCATCATCGTGGGCTCCCCCGCCGCAGGGCCTCGGCGGCCTGATCCAGCAGCGTCAGCCGCCCGCCATAGGTCTTCTGCAGGTTCTCCGGGGTAAACACCTGCTCCGTCGGCCCGTGGGCCACCACGCGCATGTTCAACAGGATCACGTAATCGAAGTATTCACGCACTGTCTGCAGGTCATGGTGGACCACCAGGGCCGTGCGCCCGGCGGCGCGCAAATCCTGGAGGATGCGCACGATCGCCTTCTCCGTGGCCGCGTCCACTGCCGCAAAGGGTTCATCCATGAAATACAGCCGCGCTTCCTGGACCAGCGCCCGCGCCAGAAACACCCGCTGCTGCTGCCCGCCGGAGAGCTGGCTGATCTGCCGATGGGCCAGCTCGCCCACGCCCACGCGCTGCAGCGCTTCCATGGCGGCGGCCCGGTGGGCCCGCGTCACCGGCCTGATCCAGCCCATGCGCCCATAGCGCCCCATGGTCACCACGTCCAAGGCGCTGACGGGAAAATCCCAGTCCACGCTCTCGCGCTGCGGCACATAGCCCACCAGGTGCCGCTGCTGGCGATAGGGCTGGCCATAGATCAACACCCGCCCCGAAGCGCGGGGGATCAAGTCCATGGCGGCCTTGATGAGCGTACTCTTGCCGGCGCCGTTGGGACCGACGATGCCCACCAGCTTGCCCTCGGGGATGTCCAGGTCCACATCCCACAGCACCGGCTTGCGGTGATAGGCCACCGTCATATCGTGAATCGACAGCGGCGCCGCCGGCGAATGTTCCGGACCGGCGCCGATGCGGTCCTGCCAGGGTGCGGGGCCGGTCCGGGTCGAAGAGCCGGTGATGGAGGCGGCGACAGGATCAGGGGATTGCATGAGTCAGCTTTCCTTGCATGCCGCGCGGCGGCGCCTGCCCACCCAAGGCGCGGACAATGATAGTCACGTTGTGGTCGATCATGCCGAGATACGTCCCCTCGTAGGTGCCGGCGGGGCCCATCGCATCGGAATACAGCGACCCGCCCACGCGCACCGTCCAGCCCCGAGCGCCCGCCCCCTCCACCAGGGCACGGATGTTTTTCTCCGACAGGCTGCTCTCCACGAACACCGCCGGAATCCGCCGCTCCACCAGCAGGCTCACCAGCGAATTCAGATCGGACAAACCCGCTTCGGATTCGGTCGACAGCCCCTGGATGCCGCGCACCTCCAGGCCGTAAGCCCGGCCGAAATAGTTAAACGCATCGTGGGCCGTCACCAGGGCGCGGCTGCTGGCGGGAATGGTGGCGATGGCCTGCCGCGCATAGCGATCGAGCTGTTCGAGCTGGGCTCGGTACTGCTCAGCATTGGCCTGGTAGGTGGCCGCGTGGGCCGGATCGGCCTGGCTCAGAACCTCGGCGACGACCTTGACCGCCTGGCTCCAGGCCTTCACATCCATCCACACGTGCGGATCAGGGTGGCCGTGCGTTCCCTCGGGATGCAGCAGATAACCGCTCTCGATGCGCTCGGTGACCGCCGCGACGCGCCGGCCCATAGTCTCCAGCCGCTTGAGCGACTGGCCCATCTTGCCCTCCAGTGACAGGCCGGAATAGAAGATGACATCCGCCCGCATCATGGCGGCCGCATCGTCGCGGGTAGGCTTGTAGAGATGCGGATCGACCCCCTCGCCCAGCAGGCCCCGCACGTCGGCGTATTCGCCCGCCACCTGGCGAACGATATCGCTGACCATGGCCACCGTGCACACGACCCGGTACGGATAGGCTCGGATGGGGCCAGGCGCATCGGCCGGGCGGCAGCCCCCCAGCGCCGCAGCGCCGGCCGCCAATAGCAATAGCCACAGACACAGGATTCGCCCAGGCACGCGAAATACTATGGCGCCTCGGCCCCTTCCTCGCAACTGCCGATTCCGGCCGGGCGCTGGCGTTGGCCGGACAAACGGGTTTCAATGCATCCATGGCCTGCGGCGATCCCCTGCCCATCGTGCTGCATCACGGACTGTTCGGCTTCGGTGAAGTGCGCCTGGGCAAACTGCGGCTCAGCTATTTCCACGGCATCGATCGTGCCTTGGCGGGGCTGGGCCATCCGGTGATCGTGCCGCGCGTCCACCCCACCGGCTCCATCCAGCGGCGCGCCGGGCAGCTCAAGCAGATGATCCTGCGAAGGCTGGAACTGCTCGGGCGGGCCAGGCAGCGGGTGATCATCCTGGCCCACTCGCTGGGCGGCCTGGATAGCCGTTACATGCTGACTCATCTGGGCATGGCCGACCGGGTCGCTGCCCTGGTAACCATCTGCACCCCCCATCACGGCAGCCCCTATGCGGACTGGTGCCTGCGGAATCTTGGGCGCCGCATGGGCGCCTGGCAGTTAGCCCGCACGCTGAAGCTCGATCTGGAGGGAATCCGCGACCTGACCTGCCCCAGTTGCCGCCGATTTAACAACCACACCCCCGACCAAACCCAGGTGCGCTACTATTCGGTCAGCGCCGCCCGGCCGCGCTGGCTCGTGCCGCCGATGTTTTATCACTCGCACAAGATCGTGGGCGAGGTGCAAGGCGACAACGACGGGCTGGTATCCGTGCAAAGCGCCTGCTGGGGCCAGCACCTGGCCACCTGGCCGGTGGACCACCTGCACGCCGTCAATCGGCGACTGCTGCCCCGCGCGCTGTGCGAGGCCAGGGACATGATGCCCCGCTATCTGGAGATTATCCGACAAATCAAAAGCGAGATGTGCTAGGCAGCTTCAGCCGGCCGTGGCATACGCCGGTGGATTATGCCGCCGCCAGATGCCCACGATCGCCCACAGGTGGCGGCGCTTTTCGGCGGCCAGGGCCGTGTCGCAGTCCTCGGGCTCCATCTGCTCGACCTTGGCAAGGTTGGCCAGAAAAAGCCGCTGCTCGGACTGAAATTCCCGATCAATCAGTCGGTCCATGCGCTGCTCCCGCAAGTGTTCCTGCTTATTGTCGGATAATCAGCGCTTGCGACTGCTGGAAATTCCCGTAGCGGCCTACCAAGGTCCGATAGCTCGATACCCATCACGTGCCCAGGCTCCGCCTCGGTCAGCCCAGCGCCACCTTCAGCACCACCTTGCGCACCAGCGCCGGCTGGTCCACCGCCAGGCTGGGGGCATGAGCCTCATGGGGATAGAAGATCGCAAACGTGCCTGGTTCGGCACGCACAAACCCCCGGCCGGTTCCGTCGTGAAAGGCCACGTCGCGCTGCGGGTTGTAAGCCTCGCGCACCGTCATCTCGGCCACCGGACCATAACCCATCAGCTCGCTGCCGCTGACGACATACTGAATGTCGGTATAGCGCTGGTGCGTCTCAAACGCCGCCTGCGCCAGCGGCTTGGTCATGTACTGCTGCACAATCGCCACCAGGCGCGGGCCATCCAACTCATAGCGCCCTTCGGCGCGTTGGCAGATTTGGCCGTCGGCTAAAAGCTCCAGCCCACGCGCCAGACGAGGGTCCAGACCACGGTACAAATCGGCGTTTTGCAATTGGTCGAATATCATATCCCGGCATTCTACCGACCCGGGGCTGGCAGGCGAGGTTGGCGCACCGGCCCCAGCGGGTAAAATCAGCAACATCCAGAAAGGACCCGACCATGACCCTCGATGATCTGCAAGCGGCTTATAACGGTGAGAGCAACGCCAAAGCCAAGTACCTGGCCTTCGCCCAGACGGCCGACGCCGAAGGCTATGGCGCAGTAGCCAGCCTGTTCCGGGCGGCCGCCGCCGCTGAGGAAATCCATGCCACTGCCCACGCGCGGGTGATTCGGTCCCTGGGCGCCCAGCCCCAGGCCGAGATTCACACGCCCCAGCCACAGTCCACCCCACAGAACCTGCAAGCGGCCATCGAGGGCGAAACCTACGAATTCAAGACCATGTATCCCGAGTTCATCGCCCGCGCCCGCACCGCCGGCCAGAAGGCTGCAGTGCGCAGCTTCGAGGATGCCATGGCCGCCGAAGTCGAACATGCCCGCCTTTATGGCCAGGCCCTGGCGAACCTAGCGCAGTGGAAGGGCCCCGCGCGCGATTTCTGGGTCTGCCCGGTGTGCGGCTACACCACCGACAGCGCTCCGCAGGCCGATTGCCCCGTCTGCAACGCCAAGAAAGAGAAATTCCGCGTGGTGCGCTGAGTCGTTCTCCTCCCGCGCTGGCGCGGAGTCTTTCATCCCCTCCCCCGCTTGCGGAGGAGCCATTTATCTCCCTCCCCCGCTTGCGGGCGAGCTTTTATTTCCCTCCCCCGCTTGCGGGCGAGCCTTTTATTTCCCTCCCCACGCTTGCGGGGGAGCCTTTTATCTCCCTCCCCACGCTTGCGGGCGAGCCTTTTTTATTTCCCTCCCCCGCTTGCGGGGGAGGGCCAAGGGTGGGGGCCGAGTTTCCTGAAGGTCCCGGCGGCCGGCCCCACAGCCGTTGCGCCAAAAACTCGCAACCCAAACCAAGCCACAGTATCCTTGCTTCATGGCCCCACTGGTGCTGATTCTGTTGGCCGTCAGCTTTGTGCTGTCCTGCGCGATGGTGGCCATCATCAAGCACGTGGCGCCAGCCCTCGGCTTCGTCGACAAGCCCGGCCACCGCAAGATCCACCACGTTCCCAAACCCCTGGGCGGCGGGGTGGGCATCTACCTGGCAATCACCCTGCCGCTGTTGGCCGGCCTGACGTATGTGAACCTGGCGCCGCCTCCGTCGCTCCTGGATGGCGCGCTGGCCGTGCATTGGCCGGGGATTCGCTTCCAGACTCCGTTGGCCGTGGGCGTCCTGGTGGCGATGACCGCCATGCACCTGCTGGGCTTGCGTGACGACTGGCGAGCGCTGGGGCCCTACCTCAAGCTGGTCGTCCAGCTCCTGGTGATCGGCACGCTGGTGGTGGGTTTTGAGCTGCGGGCCCTGACCTTCATGGGCTATGTGCCCTCGGTAATTCTGACGATCCTGTGGATTGCGGCCGTTACCAACGCGCTGAACTTCCTGGACAACATGGACGGTTTGTCGGCCGGCCTAGCCGCGGTGGTGTGCTGCGCTCTGCTGATCGCGGCCTTGAGCATCGGCCAATGGTTCGTGGCGGCGCTGCTGGCGCTGCTGCTGGGGGCCCTGCTGGGATTTCTGTGCTACAACTTCAGCCCGGCCTCGATCTTCATGGGCGACAGCGGCAGCCTGCTGGTGGGGCTGCTGCTGGGGGTGCTGAGTATTCGCACGACCTATCTGCGCCCCGGCCAAAGCCTGGCGGCCGGCTGGTACTCGATCCTGGCACCGGTGGTGGCGCTGGCAGTGCCGCTGTATGACCTGGTGGTCGTCAGCCTCATCCGCATCAGCCGGGGCAAGAGCCCCTTCGTGGGTGATACCAACCACTTGAGCCATCGACTGGTCGCCCGAGGCATGTCACGGCGCACGGCGGTGCTGTGCATCTATCTGATGACCGCCGCCACGTCCGTGGGCGCCATCCTGCTGGCCCACGTGGATTCGCGGCCGGCGGCGATGCTGATCCTCATCCAGACCCTGCTGGTCCTGGGCCTGGTGGCGCTTTTGGAACAGCACCCGCTGCCGCGGGAGACGTAGCAGAAAGTTGGTAGTTGTTAGTTGATAGTTGGCAGGGAACAGCACCCCAGCGGCAGGGCCCCGAGTTCCTTGTCCGTTGATGGCCCCGCGGCCATCTTCCTCTCGTCCCTTCGTCGCTTCTGCTCCCTGTCCATTGCCGGCGCCGTGGTCGTCGGTATGATACCCCTTGTCAGATTTGCCTGGCCATTTCCAAACAAGGAGCCCTCATGTCCACCGAGATTCCCGCTCCCGCTGCGCCGGCCGTCCTGCCGCGATTCAATGTCAGCCCCTATCGCCCCGACGGCGGTTTTGCAATGTCCGGCGTTACGCTGCTGCTATCAGCGCTGGCCATTACTGGCGCGATCCTGGGCTATCTGGCTCACCTGGTCTCCGCCTACATTTATCTGATCATCATGTTCCCGATCCTCATCGGTCTGGGTTTGGGTGTGATCGGCACCAGGATGATCAAGCAGGGCCGCGTGCGCAATCCCCTGTTTGGCGGATTGGCCGGCTTTTTGGGCGGTGTACTGGCCATGGCCATGATGCACTATTTCGATTTCGAGAAATTCAAGGCCCAGCAGCCCCCGCTCAGCCAGTTACCGCCCAAGATCGCCGAGGTGGCCCAACTACCCACCGCCCAAAGGACTCAGTGGATCCAGGCCAACGTGCCCGCCGAAGACCGCGAGGATCTGGACAATGCCCTGCGTTCCGTGAATGTAAAAACCCTTTTCGACTACATGGACCTCTCGGCCCGCTATGGTGTGGAGATCAAGCGAACGACCGGCAGCAGCAAGGACAAAGGGCTGAACCTGGGCTACACCGGTACCTACATCTACTGGATACTTGAAGTCCTGATCGTGGCTCTGGTCACCTGGGGTATGCTCAAGAGCGCTGCCGCCGAGCCCTACTGCGCGCCCTGCGACCGGTGGAAGGAGCAGAAGGTGCTGGGTGTGCTGCCCGGCTCACAGGCCGCGGCCATGGCGGTCGCTTCGGGGAATCTGGGCGCCATGGCCGCCCTGGACCCCCATGGCCAGGGGATCGTGCGCGTCACGGCCGCCTGCTGCAAGGGCTGCGTGGGCAAGGGCCATATCGACGTGAAGGCCGAACTCATCACCGCCGACCGCAAGGGCAAGGAAAAGACGCAGACGGTGGCCCACGTGAGCTATCCGCCCGAGGCGATGGTGCCGCTGCAGCAGTTCTTTGCCACGCCGCCAGCGGCGGTCCAGTCCCCGTCCCCCGCCTGAGGTCCGCAGGGGCAAATCATGCAATCGGTTGCCCGCAGGCCGGGGGTCAGCCTACGATGGTACTGTTTCATCGGAGCTGAACGATGTCCGCAGAGGCGCCCGCCATTGATCGCGTCCGCGTTTCCATTTCGCAATACGTCGACTTTCACCAGCGCGGATTCCTCATTATTCGGGGCCTGCTCAGCGCCGCGGAGATCGCCGAACTGAGAACCCACACCGAAGACCTCATGCAAGGCCGCCTGCCCGAGCAAAAGGGCGGCATCGACGGTCTGGAAGCCCCGCCGGCCCACCTTTCTCAGGATGAGAAAGCCCAGCACTTTCTGCGCATCCACATGCTGCACCGCAAGCTCCAGCTCCACGAGCGCTATCTGCTCCATCCGCGCATGCTGGACGTGCTGCAAGTACTCATCGGTCCCGATGTGCTGGCCATGCAGAGCATGCTGTTTCTCAAGCCGCCGGGTAAGCCCGGCCAGGGCTGGCACCAGGACAGCTTTTACATCCCCACGCACCCCGATACCCTCTGTGGCGCCTGGGCGGCCATCGACGATGTGGACGAGGAAAACGGCGCCATGTGGTTTGCCCAGGGCAGCCACGTTGAGCCCATCTACCCGCCCCGAGAAGGCTACGGCTATGGCGATCGGCTTGTGGCCGACCTTCCGTCCGTCAACGGCGTCAGCAATTCGGACGACGCCCATAACGACCTTGCCCCCGTCGCCGACAAATATCCCCAGGTCCTGGCGATCATGAAGGCCGGCGATGTGGCCTTCTTCGGCGGCCACATCCTGCACCGCAGCAAGAGGAATTTCTCCTCCCATCGTTACCGCCGGTCGTTTGTTGGCCACTACTGCAATGCCCGCGCCTACACGCAATGGGGCGCTGACATCGGCTTCGACAACGTGCACCGCGCGCTCTGCCAGGATCCGGTGACGCGCATGACCAACGGCTCGCACATCCTGGCCCGCGGGGATACGCACCTGCCCTTCGCCAAACCGCGCTTCGGAACGCCCTGTGCCGCTTTGGTCGATCCGCAAAAACGGCGGGACGACAGCCAGGCCCTGCTCCGTGTCCAGGCCGACACCGCCGGTGGCATGATGGATATGGTCCCCGCCAAGGCGCCCTGAACCGAGCCTATCGGCGTACCAGGATCATCCCCTGCCCGGTCCACAGCCGCTGCATCTCGTCGATGCGCCAGAACTCCCGGCCGGCCGAGGGATCACCAATCTCCAGGCGCTGCCCGTGAAAGCCCAGCAGAACGACCGTATGGCCCACTCCCGGCAGAAAGCCGTCACCCCGGCCGGCGCTGCCCCGTGTCGGCAGCAGCGGCACAATCACCGGCCCGCGCATCGGGCGCAGGCGCTCCACCTCGCCGCCCACGATGCGCACGCGCCACTCGGTCCTGCGCGTCTTGAGCACCAGGCCCCGATACAGCCCGTGCAGCGTTGTGCCCTTCTCTCGCGTCAGGCACAGATCGGCCATCTCGTTTTCGGTGGCGCTGATGCCGTAGCCGCGAAGGAACGTCGCCGCCGCCGCCGGGCTGCATGTTGTCGGTGAGGTCTGGATGGCGATGCCTCCGATCCAGGCGTTGCCGCAATAGGGCGGCCTTTGCAGCAGCGGCACATACAGCGCCCAGACCCCCAGCCCCATCAGCGGCACCAGCGACAGGCTCTTGCGCACCGCGCCGCCGGGAATCAGCCGCCACGCCAACCCCACCAGCAAGCCCGCCGCCAGCGGCAGCCAGTTCCCCACCACCGGCAGGGCACTGTGCGGCAGCAGCCGCGCCAGCCACAGGCGGTCCTGCCAGCAACTGGCGAAGACGGCCATAAAGGCCACGTCCGCCGCCAGCACGACCAGGGCCGTCGAGCGCCGCAGGCGCTGGCCCAGCCACAACCCCAGCCACGCCAGGGCCGCACTGAGCAAAACGACGATCGTGATGCCGATGGATAGGTCGTCCATTGCAGCCAGTTCCCTACGACGATCTCCGGCACTGCCTGTATTATCTCACGCCATTCTCCACCACGGCCCAGACCCCCAGCACCACGACCGCCGCCACGAACGCGCTGTACAACCGCCCCATACCACGATCAAAGCACGCCGTCCGCCGCGGATCGGCTCCCATCGACTGGATGTAGCGCATGCGACGCTCGATGCTGCCGTGGAAAAAGTCCCTGGCCCGCAGGGGCAGGTTGTTGATGGCCGCCACCCGATGCAGGGCCATGGCAAACAGCCCCGCGCCCTGTTCTCCCACATAGGACCCGCCCGGAACCGCCTCCCGGCCGCCTTCCGGGGTCTTCCAGTCGCTCTGCATCATCCGGGCGGCAAACACATCGGCCTGCCGTTCCACGCGCCGGCTGATAAAGCCAAATAGCAGGAAAGTCACTACCAGCGTCACCACCGCCGCCGCCACCTCCAGCAGGTTTTGATTGCTCAGTTGCGGCAGCCACGCGTTGGGCTTGTGCCCGACCACATGGTCGATCCCCAGCACATGCTCGATGGTGCTGGCCGGACCGGCCGCGATCAACGCCAGGATGATGAAGAACACCAGGAACCAGCGCATGTGATGGTGGACGATGTGTCCCAACTCGTGGGCAAACACCGCCTCCACGTGCTTGGGATGCATCGACTGCAGCAGCAGATCTGACATCAGGATGTAGCGCCAGCGCGGCACCAGCCCCATCACGGCCGCATTGCCCACGCTGTAATCGGTATGCCAGACCAAAATGTCGCGGTAGCGCAGCCCCACCCGCCGGCAGATCTCCTCCAGGCGCCGCCGCAACTCCGAATCCTCCATCGGCCTGGCCCCCAGGATGCGGCGCAGCAACTCCGGCGCCAGCAGATACACCGCCGCGGCGGCCGGCAGCATCAGCAGATCGTCCTGCCAGCGCGGCAAATGCAGCGGCCCGGTCAACAACGCCAGCACATCGTGGATCGCCAGCACCAGCAGGATCGGCGCCAGCACAAACAGCAGTTGCTGGCGCAGGTTGTTCATCACCAGCCGACCTCGTCCCGGCGGCCGGCGCACCGGCAAGTCGCGCTCATACTGCTCCAGGAGCCCCCGCTCGCGCCACAACCGCTCCGCCGGATACGCCGCCCACCACAGTCCCACCCAGGCCAAAAGCGCCGGCAACACTCCCACCAGAAACGGCAACACATACAGTGGCGGATCGCCAGCGACTGCCGGCCAAAGCCGCTCGGCCGCCGCAATGACACTGTGCTTCCAGCCCACCGCGCCAAACACACCCCACACCAACCACAGCGGAATCAGCCAGCGGGCCAGGTACAAGAGCCGGTGAAATCTTTGCAGCAGCCGCGAGTGGCCTTGCGAACGCCGCGCCACCACCACGGCCAGCAGCGCCGCCAGCGCCACCAGCAGGCCATATCCACCGATAAAGATCAGCGTCCCCCACGGCTGGGCCATACTCGGCCGCACGCCCCCTAGAGGCGGCAGCAGCCAGATCGCGAAGATCAGCAGCAGAAGGATGCGGGCCACGACGGACTTTCGTTACCTGGAATCCGGGTTTATTCGTCTGCGACGGTTGACCTGACATTTCCGGCCGGCAACTGCCGGACCTTCACCTTGGTCCCCGTCACCGTATAGAGCCGCCGCGGCGTCAGCCGTTTGTAACGCTCAAGCAAGCGGTCGATAGCGTCGTCCTGCTCGACATCGCCCCCTTCCAACTGCAGGTACACCAGCGAGCGCCCAAAACGCACCGGCGTCTCATAGGGCGCCCGCGCCACCAGCGGGTCGTTGGTGACCACGTCCCACTGCCGCGACTGGGCCGCCTTCAGCAGTTCTACCGCGCCCGCCTCCTGCGATAGAGCCAATTCCGCGGCCAGGTGCGTCTGGTGCCCCTTGGCCCGCAGCGCCTGGCCGACCGCCTGATCGAGGTTTCCGTGTAGCACAAAATGCATGGCTGCAAATCGTATCCGCCCCCACGCCCCCGGCCAAGGTAGAATGGCCGGCGGGTGTCCGGCCCCCAGGCTCATCTTGACCCCTATCTGAGCGCAATTCGCCGCCACGGCGTGGGCCTGCGCTCCATGCTCTGGCTGAGCCGACAGAGCCAGCGCGCTCGCTTTGCGGCCCTATCGAGTCTGTATCCATTCCGCGGCAGAAGCATGCTCGATGCCGGCTGCGGCCAGGCCGACCTGCTGGACTACCTCGTACGGCAGGAGGACGCTCCAGCCTCTTATACAGGCTTGGAAGCCGTGGCCGACTTTGCCGCCGTCGCGCAGATCAATTGCCGCCAGCTCCACCCCACCGCCCGCGTGATCACCGGCGACTTTGTGCTGGAGCCCCATCACCTGGACACCAGCGCTGAGGTGCTGGTTTTCTGTGGCTCACTGAACACGCTGAGCCCGGCCCAGTTTTATGCCACCCTTCGGCGCGCCTATGCCGCCGCCCGGCAGGCCGTCCTGTTCAACTTCCTGTGCTCGCCGCAACTGGCCGGCGCCGATTGGCTGCATTGGCACGCCCCCCAAGCCGTGCTGCGCTTCGCCCACGAGCTGGGTGCCACGACCACGCTCATCGACGACTACCTCGACGGAGACTGCACCATAGCCCTCTGGAAAACGCCCTGAAGCACCGCGGCCCTAATGCTGGCGCCCCAACTCCGCCAGTTCCTGATACAGGGCCGCGGCCGTGCGCGTGCCCGCGTGCAGCGCCGCCAGATCAAACTTCTCGTTGGGCGAATGCACCCGATCATCCGGCAGCCCAAAGCCCACCAGCAGCGTGTCGATGCCCAGGATGGACTTGATCAGCCCCACCACCGGAATGCTCCCCCCTTCGCGGATCAACACAGGCGCGGCGCCAAAGCCGGTCTGCACCGCGCGCAACCCGCAGCGCAGTGCCGCCGAGTCCTCGGACACCAGGCTCGGATCGGCCCCGCTGTGCTGGACCACCTTCAGCCTGACCCCCGCCGGACAGCGCTGGCGCAGGGCGCGCTCGAAGCCGGCGTAGATGTTCGAGGCTTTTTGGTTGGGCACCAGGCGCATGGAAACCTTCGCTGACGCGCCGGCGGGAATGATGGTCTTGGCTCCCGGCCCCTGGTAGCCGCCGCTCAGGCCGTTGATATCACAGGTCGGCCGAGCCCAGCGCCGCTCCAGCGAGCTGAAGCCTTTTTCGCCCCATAGCGCCGGCACGCCCAGTTCCGCCGCGATCGCCGGCTCATCGGTTCCCAGGCGGTTCCACGCCTGCCGCTGCGCAGCGCTCAACTCGGCCACATCGTCATAGAAACCAGGGATGTTCACCCGGCCCTGGGCGTCGTGCAGCGTGGCCAGGAGCGCACACAAAGCGTTGGCCGGGTTGGCCACCGCCCCGCCATAGATGCCGCTGTGCAAATCGTGGCTGGGCCCGTGCACCATCACTTCCGCATAGACCAGCCCGCGCAAGCCGCAGGTGATCGCCGGCACGCCGCGCGCATATTGGCCGGAATCGCTGATGATCGCCACATCGGCCTTGAGCTGCTGACGATTTTCCTGCATCCACCGGGCCAGGTGCGGGCTGCCGATTTCCTCTTCGCCCTCGATGACCGCCAGCAGATTCACCGGCAGCTTGGCGCAGCGGTTCCAGGCGGCGATGGCCTGCACATGGGCCCAGACCTGCCCCTTGTCGTCGGAGGCGCCGCGCCCGTAGATCGCGTCAAAACCATGCGGGTCCTTGCGCAGGGCCGGTTCAAAGGGCGGCGTGTTCCACTGCTCCAAGGGCTCGGCGGGTTGCACGTCGTAATGTCCATACAGCAGCAGCGTTGGCCGACCCACGATCATCTCGCTACGGGCCAGCACGATCGGATGCCCGCCGGTAGGCTCCACGGTGGCCGCCAACCCCGCCTCCTGAAATTGCTGGGCCAGCCACTGGGCACACTGGTGGTTGTCGGCGGCACGCTCGGGATCGGTGCTGACGCTGGCGAACCTCAGAAATTGCCCAAGCCCCCGCACCGACGACGCCAGGGACTGGTCCACACACCCAAGAACAGTGCTAAGCATAATGGGCCGATTATAGGGCCTGTGCATACTAACACTAGCTCACTGCGGGGGTTGTGGTAGTGCCAATGCGTCATACAGCCTCGGAATTGGTGGGCTTTGTGTCGGGTTGCCGCAACATGAAAACAAGATGAGCGGGCATTTTTGGGTTGACCCGCGGTCCACATTCAGGGTAGGTTTCTAAATCAAGCAGGCTCCCATGCGGGGCCGCAGGGCAGCGACTGCTTCAGGTCTGATAAACCATCTCAGGAGAATGCCCCATGCAGCGCCACCATTCTCGTCCAGCGCGGCTGTTCCGCTCGCTGATGGACTCCCTCGAACAGCGAATGCTGCTGTCGGCCGCACTTCAGCCTCGCGAACTGGATGAGCCGTTCCCTGCCATACTGACCGACAGCGCACCGGCTGCCGCCGCACCAGCCGGTCCCGTGGCGGCCGCCTTCCCGGCCGACCCCACGAACCTGCACAGCAATCCCAGCGCCAGCCAGAAGATCTATCTCGATTTCGACGGCGAAGATGTCACCGGCACCTGGTGGAACGACAACCAGTATCCCACCATCCACGCCCCGCCGTTTGACCTGGACGGCAACTGGTCATCCTTCAGCGATGCCGAACTGTCGCGCATCACCGAGATCTGGCAATACGTCTCCGAAGCCTTCTCCCCCTTCGGCGTCGACGTCACCACCCAGCGCCCCGCTTCGTTCGGCGGCACCAACGCCCAACAGGTCATCATCAGCACCGACCGCGACGCCGTCACCGGCGGCAACTGGGTCGGTGGAACCTATGGCGGCTGGGCTTATTACAACACCTGGTCGGGCAGCGCCCAACCCTGCTGGGTCTTCTACAACAACCTCGGCAACGGTTACACCAAGTACGTCGGGGATGCCTCCGTCCACGAAACCGGCCACACCCTGGGCCTGCGCCACGATGGCACCACCACCGGCACCGAATATTACGAAGGCCAGGGCACTGGCGAAGTGGGCTGGGCCCCCATCATGGGCGTGGGCTACTACCGCAACTTGGTCCAGTGGAGCAAAGGCGAATACACCAAGGCCAACAACACCGAAGACGACCTGGCCATCATCGCCAGTACCACCAACCGCATCAGCTACCGTGCCGACGACTTTGGTAACACCCTCGCCACCGCCGGGGACGTGACCCTCAGCGGCAACAGCATCTCGGCCACCGGCATCATCACCACGCGCACCGACGTGGACTTCGTGAAGTTCACCACCGACCCCGGCACTATCACCTTGCAGGTGCTGCCGGCGGCCCGCGGCGCCATGATGGATATTCGCGCGGACCTGTATGATTCCAATGGCAACCTCCTGGCCTCCAGCAACCCCGACCTGGGCATCTCGGCCAGCATCAGCCTGACCCTCAGCGTTACCGGCACCTATTACGTGAAGATCGACGGTGTTGGCCGCTCCAGCCCGCTGACTGACGGCTACAGCGATTACGGCAGTATCGGTACGTTCCGGCTCAGCGGCACCATCGTGCCGCCGGCCGGTTCTCTGGCGGCCCCCACCAACCTGGCGGCCACCACGGTCTCCACCAGCCAGATCAACCTCGCCTGGCAGGACAACTCCAGCGAAGACAGCTTCGTGGTCCAGCGCAGCAGCGACGGCGGCCAGACGTTTACGCAGATCGGCACCACCAGCGCCAACGTCAACAGCTACGCCGACCAGACCGCCGCCGCCGGCGCCACCTACATTTATCGCGTCTTTGCACAGGCTGGCGCCACGATCTCCAACTTCTCCAACACCGCCTCGGCCACGGCGCTGTGCCAGGCGCCGGCCAGCGCTTCGGCCACGGCCCTGTCGGCCACGCAAATCCGCGTGGACTGGAGCGCCGTCAGCGGCGCCGCCTCCTTCCGGATCGAGCGCTCCGCGACCGGCACCGGTGGCTGGACCCAGATCGGCACCGCGATCAGCACGGCCACCAGCTATACCGATGGCACGGTCAGTGCCAATACCACCTACTACTACCAGGTGAAGGCCGTCAACGCCGCCGGCCAGGCGTCGGCTCCCAGCCCGGTGGCGTCGGCCACCACCCCGCAGTCGCAACTGCCGGCCGCCCCCACCAACCTGCGGACCACGGCCGCGACCAAGAACTCCATCACGCTTGCGTGGACCGACAACGCCAACAACGAGAGCGGCTTCCGCGTCGAACGGCTCAATGGCTCCACCTGGACGACCGTCGCCACCCTGGGCACCAATGTGCAGACCTACAAGGTCAACGGCCTGAAGCGCAACACGAGCTATACCTTCCGCGTGGCGGCCTATAACGCCGCCGGCAGCGCGTACAGCAATACGCTGGCCACCAGCACCACGCGCAGCCTGCCCGTGGGCGCGAACACGATCAACGCTCCGGCCATCGCCGCAGCCAAACAGGATGATGACCTGCGGGACCTGCTCGCCTGAACCACCGACCGGAGATCTCACTTTGACCGGCAGAGCCACCACGGCCTGCCGGTCTTTTTTGCACCCGTGCCGGGCGGGCGAGGCTCTGCCGAGGCCGATAGCGGTTCCTCGTCGCGCTGCCGTCGTGGCATCGAGGCGTCGCGTTCTGGGGATCATTGGCATCGCCCGCTGAACCTCCGACGTTGCTGCTCCCAGATTCATTGGCCGCCCCCTGTCGCCGGCGGCGCCTGCGCTGGTGCCGGGGCGCTTGCGGGGTTATCTTCGCAACATGCTGACCGCGTTCATCCACTTCGCTGACGGGCGCGTTTCCACCGACACCTCCCCCCAAACGCTCACCGCCGCCCTGCGCGATCCCCAGTGCCGCTTCTGGGTAGACATCGAAAAGCCCAGCGACGAGGAAGTCGCCCTGCTGGACGAGGTCTTTGGCTTTCACCCGCTGGCCATCGAGGACTCCATCCAGTATTCCCAGCGGCCGAAAATCGAAAGCTACAATCACATCGGTGACGCCTGCCGCCAGGGCTATTTCTACATGGTCATCCATGGGCCGGACACCGAGACCATCCGCAACCAGCTCCGCACCAAGGAACTGGACCTGTTTGTCTCCGAGCGCTATCTGATCACGATCCACGAAGAGCCGATGGTCTCGCTGCGCGAGCTTTTTCAGCGGGCGGCGGCCGATCCGCGCATCGTCCTGGAGCCCGGCATCGACCTGCTGCTGCACGCCATTCTCGACAAGCTGGTGGACCGCTACCAGGAGATCCTGGACTACCTGGAGAAGGAGCTGGACGACCTGGAGGAGCGCGCCCTGACGCGCCCCACGCCCGACCTGCTGACCGAGATCGCCGTCAAGAAGCGCGAGCTGCTGAACCTGCGGCGCATCATCGGCCCGCAGCGCGAAGTGCTGGCCCAGTTGACGCGCGGCGAGGTGCCCTTCATCCGCGAATCCACGCGCATCTACATGCGCGACGTGCTGGACCACCTGATCCGCACCGTGGAAATGGTCGAGCTTTACCGCGACCTGGTACTGGGGGCGCGCGACATCTACCTGTCGAGCATCAACAACAGCCTCAACCAGATCATGAAGACGCTGACCATGATCAGCGTCGTGGCCCTGCCGCTCACGGTGATCACCAGCTTTTTCGGCATGAACTTCGGCGTGATCACGCGCCTGGAATCCCCGGCCTCATTCTGGATCGCGGTGATCAGCATGCTGGCCGCCGTCATCACGATGACGATCGTCTTTTATCGCAAGAAATGGGTCTAAACCCTCAGCGGCCGCGACCACGCGGATTGAGGTTAAGTCCCCGAGATGACTTCCGGGGTCGACTGGGCCGCGGCGGCGTCGTCGGCCTCACGCTGCATGCGCCACAGCACATACAGTGAGCTGAAGCCCACGTAGAAGAAGCCCACGGCGAAGATAATCAGGAAGGGCAAGGTGGCCACGCCCGATTTCACGCCGCCCGAATCCCACACCCCGCACGCCCAGCGGATGCAGATGTAGATGCACGAGGTCATGTAGACCCCCAGGCCGATCTCGGCCAGGGGCATCCACAGGCGCTTGAAATTCCAAACGCGCTGGGCGCTGTAGGCATGTTTGCGGCCGGTGCCCGTCAGCCCGTATTTCTGCGTGCGGACGAATTCGCTGGGCTTGCCGCGGATGGCGCTCCAGATCGCCTCCAGCACGGCCCGGGCATTGTTCAGGCACATGCCCACGCCCAGCGCCATCAAGAAGGGCAGATACAAAAGCGACTTCCAACCCGCCTGTTTGCCGAACAGTTCCCTTTGGCCAAAGACAAAGAAACTGCTGGCCGAGCAGGTGGCCAGCACAAAGAGGCTGCTGCTGAAGATGTACTGGCTCCAGGAGTGCGGCTTGAAGGGGCTCAGGTAGCTGAAGAACGTCGGGTACATCAGCAGCGTCAGCACCACCATCAGCGGGTAGACCACCGTGTTGGTCAGGTGGAAAAAGGCCTCGGTCTTCACGCGCCGCGGCACCGCCCGCGAGCGGAAAATCTTGGGCAGCAGCTTGATGGCGGTCTGGAAGCTGCCCTTGGTCCAGCGGTGGGCCTGCTGCTTGAAGCTGATAATTTCCGGTGGCAGCTCCGCCGGAGCGCAAAACTGCGGCAGATAGACAAAACGCCAACCCTTGAGCTGGGCCCGATAGGACAGGTCCAGATCTTCGGTCAGAGTGTCGTGCTGCCAGCCGCCAGCGTCGTCAATGGTCGAGCGGCGCCACACGCCGGCCGTGCCGTTGAAATGCATAAACCGGCCGCTGCGGTTGCGAGCCGTATGCTCAATGACAAAATGCGCATCCAGGAAGATGGCCTGCGACTTGGTCAACAGCGAGGCGTCGCGGTTCAGGTGGTCCCAGCGCACCTGGACCATCCCTATCTTCTCATCTGTAAAGTAGTTAAGCGTATTGCGCAGAATGTCCCGCGGGGGCACGAAATCCGCGTCAAAAATGGCGATAAACTCCCCGGTCGCCTGCTGCATACCCGCGGCCAGGGCCCCAGCCTTATAGCCCGAGCGGTTCTCGCGATGCAGGTACTTGATGGGATAGCCTTTTTCCGCCCACTCCTGGCAGCACTGGCGGGCGATGTCGGCCGATTCGTCGGTGCTGTCGTCCAGCACCTGGATTTCCAGCTTGTCCAGCGGGTAGTCCAGCAGGCAGGTGGCGCGGATAATCCGCTGGGCCACCTGGGCCTCGTTGAACATCGGCAACTGAACGGTGACGCGGGGAAGATCGGCAAACGTGCCTGGCGGCGGGCCGATGCGATGCCGGTGCTTGCAATACAGGTACACCAGCATGTACCGATGGAAACCGTAAAGGGCGATGGCCCCCAGGATTACCATGTAGGTAACCACCAGCAGGTATCCGGGCAGTGTATCCCACATCGGAGCTTTCGCCTCAGTTTGGAGCACCCACGCGCGTCCGACCTTGACGGATCTAAGCGCTGATTATTCCGGCGGCAAAAGGTCAATTCTACGGGCCGGCCGCAGTTGCTGTCAATGACAGCCGTCCGCACGTTCGATGTAGCTGCGGCACTAAACCTCGCCAGGTGCGCCGCTTAAGCCAATAGACGCACGGCCTTGCCGTTAGTTTCGATTATTCAGCGATCAGAGCAACAAACTTCGGACCAGAAGCTGGTTGGCCTTATTGGGCAGCCGCCGGTTCCTGGCCGGCCGGCGCGGCGGCGGGCTCCTGGGCGGCCGGCTGCTGAGACTTCTTCAGCACCCTGGCGGCGAACTGGTGGCGGCGCTCGTGGCGCTTGCGGCGCAGGCCGGCGCTGCGACGCGGGGTGCCCTTGGGCTTGGATTCCTCCAGCAGAAGCTGGAGCATGACCAGGCTGCCGCCATCGCCGATGCGATGGTCGGAGAGCTTGATGATCCGGGTATAGCCGCCGTTGCGGCCGACGAACTTGGGACCCACTTCCTCGAAGAGCTTCTGCACCACGGTCTGGCCGGTGAACTCCTGCTTGGCGTCCACCAGGCGGCGATCATTGAGGATGGCCAGCACGCGCCGACGGGCCAGAGGGGTGTCCTGCCGAGCCATGGTGATCAGCTTCTCGGCCAGGCCGCGCACTTCCTTGGCCTTGGGCAGGGTGGTGCGAATCTTCCCATTCTCGATCAGGCTCTGGATGAGGCTGCGGCGCAGGGACTTGCGGTGTTCGGTGTCGCGGCTCAGTTGACGTCCGCGCATCATATGTCGCATGGCAGGGTTCCTTCGGTGTTGAAAGCCGTGTCAGTCGGCAGCGCCGACTCAGCTCTTGGCCTCGGCGGCCTCGGTCTGGTCCGCAGCCAGGGCGTCAATGTCCATGCCCAGACTCAGTCCCATGTCGGTCAGCTTGCGCTTGACCTCGCGCAGGCTGGTCTTGCCAAAGCTCCGCACCTTCAGCAGGTCGGCCTCGGTCTTGCGCACCAGATCGCGCACCGTCTGGATCTTGGCCGACTCCAGGCAGTTGTTGGCCCGCACGGACAAATCCAGGTCCTGCACCGCCATATTCAGCTTCTGCTGAAGTTCCGGGTCGGCCGAGGGGGTGGCCGCCTGCTTGAGGGACGCCAGGGCCTCGTCGTTGGCCGTCTCAGGGCCCAGCTCAAAGTACTGCACAAACGGGTTGAGGTGCTTGCGGAGAATCTTGGCCGCCTCCACCAACGCCATTTCCGGGCTGATGGTGCCGTTGGTCCAGACTTCCAGGATCAGCCGGTCATAGTCGGTCTTCTGGCCGACACGGGCGTCCTCGGTGGCATAGCGCACGCGGGTCACCGGCGAGTAGATGCTGTCCACGGCGATCAGGCCGATTTCCTGGTCCTCGCCCATCTCGGCGATGTGATCGGCGGCGGTGGCATAGCCACGGCCCTTGCCGACGCGCAGGGTCATTTCAAAATTCACGTCCTCGGTCAGCGTGGCCAGGACCAGGTCCTGGTTGACCACGGTGATGGCCGGGTCCGCCGAGATCATGCCCGCGGTCACCGGGCCGGCCTTCTTGGCCACCACCTTCATCTCTTTCTCTTCGTCGGCCTCGAGCTTGACGATGAGGCTCTTGACGTTGAGCAGAATGTCGGTCACATCCTCCATGACGCCGTTGAGGCTGGTGAACTCGTGGTCGGCGCCCTTGATACGCACATGGGTCACCGCGGCGCCTTCCAGGCTCGACAGCAGGATGCGCCGCAGGCTGTTGCCCACGGTGGTGCCGAAGCCTCGCTCGAAGGGCTCGGCGGTAAACCGGCCATAGGTCTCGGTGGAAATCCGCTCATCGCGCTGCACGCGCGTCGGCAATTCAAGTCCACGCCAACGAATTCGCATAACCATCTCCTTGGCGGCTTACGGATCGCGAAAGGTTCCCGCCCGCACCCATGCGGGCCATCTGGCTCTCGCCTCGCCGTCGTCCGCCGATCGTAGTATCTGTGTTAGCCGTCCCTGGCGACCGAGGCCCCATCCGGCGGGCCCACGGCCAAAGCACCCACGAAGCCAGCGCGCCTCAGACGCGACGGCGCTTCGGAGGCCGGCAGCCATTGTGCGGCAGCGGGGTGATGTCCTCGATGCCGATGACCTTGAGGCCGGCGTGCTGCAATTGCAAAATGGCCTGTTCACGGCCGGCGCCCGGGCCCTTGACCTTCACGTCAATCTCGACCACGCCATGCTTCTTGGCGGCCTGGGCGGCGTTTTCCGCGGCCCGGCCGGCGGCAAAGGGCGTGCTCTTGCGGGCGCCCTTGAAGCCGACGGTGCCGGCCGACGCCCAGCAGAGCGTCTCGCCGTTGGGGTCGGTGATGGTGACCATGGTGTTGTTGAAGGTCGCCTTGATGAAGGCGATGGCCTTGGTCACGTTCTTGCGGATGCGCTTCTTGGCGCCGGCCTTGGCTCCGGTCTGTTTCGCGGGAGTGGTCTGTGCTGCTTCTGCCATGGGAATACCAGTTGGTAGTTGCTAGTTAGTAGTTGCTAGTTGCTAGTTGCCAGTTGCACACTGGCAACCAGTAACTGACAACTGAAAACTCATTACTTGCCGAGTTCCTTCACGCCCTTCTTGCCGGCCACGGTCTTGCGCGGGCCCTTGCGGGTGCGGGCGTTGGAGCGCGTCCGCTGGCCGCGCGTTGGCAGGCTCCGGCGGTGGCGGGCACCGCGATAGGAACCGATGTCACGCAGGCGGCCGATGTTCTGCTGGATCTGGCGGCGCAAAGCGCCTTCCACCAGGTAGCTGCGGTCGATGATGCCAGCGATCTTGGCCAGTTCCTCTTCGCTGAGTTCCTTGGCCCGCCGCTGCCCGTCGATGCCAACCTCCTTGAGGATCTGGCGGCTGTTGGTGGGCCCGATGCCATAGATATAGCAGAGGCTCACCCAGATGGGCTTGTCATTGGGAATATCAACGCCAGATACACGAGGCATGGTTGCTCCAGTTGCTAAGGACTCGTCGCGCTTGGCCGCCGCCCACCGGGGGCAACGGCACGCGGGCGCCGGGTCGCCGGCTCATCCCTGCCGCTGCTTGTGCTTGGGGTTGGTGCAGATCACACGCACGATGCCGCGGCGGCGGACTATCTTGCAGTTCTCACAGATCCGTTTGACGCTGGCTCGCACCTTCATGTTCCATCACCTTGCCCGGCACATGCTCGGCAAAAAAAGTCGAATTGGTGTTTATAGCAAAAATGACCGTCGCTCTCAAGGGTCCGCTACAACAGCGGACCGCTCTGGCCGTCCGTCAGGACTTCCACGCCCTGGTCGGTCACGGCCACCGTATGCTCGTAGTGGGCCGCCGGCAGGCGGTCCTGGGTCACCACCGTCCATTGGTCTTCCAGCAGCACCACGTCGCGGCGTCCCATGACCACCATGGGTTCCACCGCCAGGGTCATCCCCGAGCGGAGGCGAAAATCGCCCCGTAACTGCTCGGGAGTCACGAAGTTGGGGACCTTCGGGTCTTCGTGCATGCTGCGCCCGATGCCGTGCCCGACAAACTCGCGGACCACGCTGAACCCGGCGCTCTCCACATGATGCTGGATGAGCCGAGCGATGTCCGACCATTTGCGGCCGGGCATCATGTTGGCCAGGATCATGTCCAACGCCTGGCGCGTCACATCCAGCAGCTTCTGGACTCGCGGGGCCACCGGCCCCACGGCCACGGTCGTGGCCGTATCCACGCAGTAGCCGTCCAAGGCCAGGGCCACGTCCAGGGTGACGATGTCACCTTCCTTGAGCTGGCGCGGCCCGGGAATTCCGTGGACCACCTGCTCGTTGACGCTGATGCAGGAGTAGCCGGGAAATCCCTTGCCCGGTTCATAGGTCGGATAGTGCCGCGAAAGCGACCGTGCTCCGGCCCGCTGCATTTCCTGTCCGACCATCTGGTCGATCTGGGCGGTGCTGACACCGACGGTGGTCATCTCCTCCATGCGCTGGAGGAGGTGGTGGGCCACCCGCCCGGCGCGACGCATCATGTCAATCTCACGGCGGCTTTTCAGAATAATCGGCATCGGCTTCTGGGGATGAGGTTGAAGGTTTCAGGTCCGCGGCGCCAGCGCGCCCACAGGCTGATCCTTCGCCGGCTCATCCCTCCTGGTCAATACTGCCGGCCCTTAATCCGCTTGCCCTTCTGCCCCGGGCCGCTCAAAAAGCCGCCATAGTTGCGCATCAGCAGATTAGCCTCGATGCGCTGCACCATATCCAAAGCCACGCTTACGACAATCAGCAGACCCGTTCCGCCCAGGAACGCCGTGATCTGGTAGGGAATCTTCAACCAGGCGTGCATGGCCGACGGCACCGAAGCAATGATCGCCAAAAAGGCCGCCCCGACGTAGGTAATGCGCACCATCACCCGTTCCAGGTAATCGGCCGTCCGCTTGCCCGGCCGCAGGCCCGGGATAAAGCTGCCGTAATCGCGGAGCTGGTTGGCCATTTCCTTGGGCTGGAACTGCACCGTCGTCCAGAAATACGCGAAGAAGTAAATCATCGCGATTTCGATGAGGATGTAGAACATGGCCCCGCGCGTGAACTGGTCGTTGAGGAAGAAGATAAACCCGGCAAACCAGCCGCTGGAGCCCTGGACACGGCCGGCCGCCCAGCCCAGCAGCACGCCCGGAAACAGCAGCAGCGACTGGGCGAAGATGATCGGCATCACGCCGCCGTGATTGACGCGCAGGGGCAGGTATTGCCGCTGCCCGCCGTAGATGCGCCGGCCGCGCGTGTGCTTGGCCTGCTGAATGGGGATGCGGCGCTGGGCCTGGGTAATGAGGATCGAACCGCCTATGACAAAGACAAAGGAGGCTATCAGGAAGATGATCTTGCCCAGGCTGATGTCCTTGGTGGGATCAGCTCCGGTCACGGAGAAGTTGGCCTGCTGCACCAGCATGATCAGGGCGCTGGGCATGCGGGCGACGATACCGGCCAGGATGATCAGACTGATGCCGTTGCCCAGGCCATATTCATCAATCTGCTCGCCCAGCCACATCAGGAAGATACAGCCGGCGGTCAGGCAGATGATGCCGCTGAGCCAGAAGCTGGCCTCGCCGCGCATTTCCGCGAAGACCAGCTTGGAATCGGGTCGGGCCATGAAGCCCAGCCAGAAGATGGCCTGCACGATACACAGCGGAACGGTGGCGTAGCGGGTCCACTCCTGGATCTTGCGCCGGCCGGTCTCGCCTTCCTTCTGGAGTTTTTCCAGGGACGGCACCACGGTCGTCAGCAACTGGAAGATGATCGATGCCGAGATGTAGGGCATGATCCCCAGGCCGAAGATCGTGCTCTGCTGCAGCGAGCCGCCGGAGAAGATGGAGACATAGGCCGCCAGGCGCCCGGCGGCGCTGCTGTCGCTGCCCGACTGCTCCATGACCTTCTTCATCTCCGTCTGGTCCACGCCGGGAATGGGCACGTGATACCCGATGCGGTAGATGGCCAGCAGGAACAGGGTAAAGAGCACCTTGTTCCGCAGTTCCGGCACTCGGAAGATGTTGAGGAATGTCTTGAACATCAAACCATCCCAGGTTGGCGGCGCCGGGGCGGGCGCCGGGCCCGGCGCTTACTGGGCGCTGGGGGCCTGCTCGCCCTGAGCTTTCGGGGCCGCTTCGGCCTCGCTCGGGGCCTGGTCCTTCCCTGGCTTCTCTTTCTTGGCGGTTTCCTTGGGTCGGGGCACAAACCGCTTCTTGGGCTTGGGGAACTCAAAGGGCTTGCCATCGACCGTCAGGGCGCTGCCGCCGCCGGCGGTGATCTTGGCATAGGCCGACTTGCTGTACCAGCCGGCCTGCACGGTCAGCTTGCGCGTCAACTCGCCGTCCCCCAGGATCTTCACGGGATAGCGCGCGTCGGGCACCAGGCCCGCCTCCACCAAGGCGGCGGTGTCGACGGTCGTGCCATCGGCAAAGCGCGCCAGGTCGGCGATGTTGACCACGTGGAATTCATGGGCAAACGGGTCGTTGCTGAAGCCGCGCTTGGGCAGGCGGCGGTAGATGCGCGTCTGGCCGCCTTCGTGGCCGGGGTTGATGGGCTTGCCCACGCGGGCCCCGCTGCCCTTGGTGCCGCGGCCGCAGGTCTTGCCGTGCCCGCTGGACTCGCCGCGCCCTTTGCGCAGGCGGCGGCGATAACGGGGCACCGCGGAAGTAATCTCGTGAATCATGGCCATGGTCGTATCCTGCCGTTAGCGGTCCGATCTTCGCTCAATGCTTCAGGCGCCCGACAGCTCGCCGGCCCATGCCGGCAGCGTCACGCCGCGCGTCTGCTCCACCTGTTCCTTGCTTTGAAGCTGCTGCAGGGCCGCGATGGTGGCCTTGACCAGGTTCTTGGCGCTGGTGGAGCCATAGGCTTTGGAGAGCACGTCGCGGATGCCGGCCAGTTCCAGCACCGGGCGCACGCTCTTGCCGGCGGTCACGCCGGTCCCGGGGCGGGCCGGAACCAGCACCACGGTGCTGGCCCCGCTGCTGCCCTTGGTCGGGTGGGGGATGGTGGTACCCTTCAGATTGATGCGGAACATGGCCTTGCGGGCGTCCTTGGTGGCCTTCTCGACCGAGGGGGGCACCTCGTTGGCCTTGCCGTAGCCGATGCCGACATTGCCCTTGCGATCACCGACGACCACCAGGGCGCCGAAGCTGAAGGTACGTCCGCCCTTGACCACCTTGGCGCAGCGATAGATGCGCACCACGGAGGACTCGATGCCGCCTTCTTCCTCGACGCGCTTTTCGCGGCGCGGGCCGCGATGCTGTCCGCCGGGGCCGCGCGGGGCGCGTCGGCCACGATGCTCGCCGCCCGGCGCCTGGGTGGCTTGGACCGGGGCCGCATCAGGAGCGGCGGCGGCCGCGGGGGCTGGCGGCGTCGGTTCGGGGGCTTGCGTCACGTCCTGGGTCTGCTCTGTTTCGGCCATGGTTACACTCGAATGCTCTTAGAATTTCAGTCCGGCTTCACGTGCGGCATCGGCCAGGGCCTTGACCCGGCCGTGATAGCGGCGTCCGCCGCGGTCGAAAGCCGCCGCGGTAATGCCGGCGGCCACCGCCCGCTGGGCCAGGGCCTTGCCCACGGCCTTGGCGGCGGCGATGTTCCCGCCGTTCTTCAGTTCGCCGCGCACATCGGCCACGGCGCTGGAGGCGCTGGCCATGGTCGTGCCGGCGATGTCGTCAATCAGTTGGGCGTAAATGTGCTTGCTGCTGCGATAGACGCTCAGCCGCGGACGCTGGGCAGTGCCGGCCACGCTGGCCCGCACGCGCCACTTGCGACGCATGAGCTGCGCCTGCTTCCGTTGGTTCTTATCAGCCATAGCTCTCAACTCCCGGCAAAGCCGATGGTGTCCTGAATTAGCGTTCGTTATGCAGCGCCGGTCCCGGTGACGGCCTTGCCCGGCTTGATCTTGACGACTTCGCCTTCGTAACGAATGCCCTTGCCCTTGTAGGGCTCGGGCTTGCGCACCTTGCGAACCTCGGCGGCAAAGTGACCCACCGCCTGCTTGTCGGCTCCGGTGACCACGATCTTGGAGCCTTCCACCTGCACGGTCAGGTTGGCCGGCACGGGCACCTCGACGGTGTTGGCATAGCCCACCGACAAAGCCAGTTGCTTGCCGCGCAGCTCGGCCTTGTAGCCCACGCCCTGGATTTCCAGGGCCTTGCGATAGCCCTGGGTCACGCCGATGACCATGTTGTTGAGCAGGGCCCGCGTCAGCCCGTGCAGGGCCTTGCTCTGGGCCAGATCATCGGGGCGGCTGACGACCAACTGCTTGTGCGGCTCGTCGTAGGCGACCTTGATGTCCGGGTGGACGCTCAGTTCCAGCTTGCCCTTGGGACCTTCGATGCGCACCAGGCGGTCCTGCACGGCGACTTTGACGCCTGCGGCCACGGGCACGGGTTGTTTTCCGATTCGACTCATATGACACCGTTCAAGTTGTCGGTTGATGCCAGTGTTTGCCAACGATCAACGGGCAACTGTCTTGTTAGCTGACCGTGCACAGCAATTCGCCGCCGACATTCTGCTCGCGGGCCTTGCGGTCGCTCATGACGCCGCGCGAGGTGCTGACCACCGCGATGCCCAGGCCGCTGAGGACCTTGGGCAGGGCCGCGACCTTGCTGTAGACGCGCCGCCCGGGCTTGCTGGCGCGGTCCAGGTTGTGGATGACGCGCTGGCCGTTGCTGGCGTAGCGCAGCCTGATGCGGATCTGGCCCTGCCCGGTGGCGTCGGCGATCACATCGTATTCGTCGATGTAGCCTTCGTCCTTCAGCACCTGGGCAATGCCGGCGCAGATCTTGCTGTTACGCACCAGGACCACGCGACGGCCCACTCGGTTGGCGTTCCGCACTCGGGTCAGCATGTCCGCGATGGGGTCTTGATTGTTCATCGCTCGATTCGTCCTCGGCTGCTTGGCCGCCGCGGCCCGCAGGGGCGCTCGCGGCGGCAAAATTGTCTTACCAGCTGGCCTTCTTCACGCCGGGAATGCGCCCCGCCAGGGCCATTTCCCGCAGCATGATGCGACAGACCATGAATTTCCGCAGCACGCCGCGCGAGCGGCCGGTGATCTGACACCGGTTGCGCGAGCGCGTCGGGCTGGAGTCGCGCGGCAGCTTGGCCAGCGCCGCGTAATTCTTTTCCTTCTTCAGCTTCCGCCGCAGGTCCGCATATTTCTTGACCAGGGCGGCACGCCGGGCCTGCTTGTTCATCCACGCTTTGGTCGCCATAGCACTTTTCCTACTTGCTGGGGGCCTGGGCCTGCTCCGCGCTGGCGTCCCGGAAGGGCATGCCGAACTGCCGCAGCAACTCCCGGCCGTGTTCCGCACTGACCGCGGTGGTCACCATGGTGATGTTCATGCCCTGCTGGAAGCCGACCTCGGCGGCATTGACCTCAGGGAAAACCGTCTGTTCCGTGAATCCGAAGTTGTAGTTGCCGTCCTTGTCGAAGCCCTTGGGGTCCAGGCCGCGGAAGTCCTTCACGCGCGGGATGGCCAGCGTCACCAGCCGGTCCACGAACTCGTACATCCGGGCGCCGCGAAGCGTGACCTTCAGGCCCGTCTCCATGCCCTGGCGCACCTTGAAGTTGGCCACGCTCTTCTTGGCCTTGCAGCGCACCGGCTTCTGCCCGGTGATGACGGCCAGTTCCTTCTCGGCCTCTTCCATCTTGGCCTTGGCGTCGGCGGTGCCGCTGGTCATGATCTTGCCCAGGCCCATGGACACCACGATCTTTTCCAGACGCGGCACGGCCAGGGCATTTTTCACGCTCAGCTTCTGCTGCAAGGCCGGCACGATCTCCTGGCGATAGCGCACCAGGAGCCGCGGCGGCGGTGCCGGCTGCTGCGGCTCGTCGACGACCTCGGCCGCCTGTTCCTTGGGCTTCTTGGCCTTCTTGGACTGGCCTTGAGCCTTGGGGTCCTGGGGCTTCTTTTCCTTTTTTTGCTTTTCCTCAGCCATACGCTGCCTCTTTTATTGCTTGCCGATGGCGCCCAGGGCGGTTCCGCTCTTGCGGGCGATACGCTGCTTCTGGCCGTCGCGGACTTCCATGCGCACGCGGGTCGCTTTGCCGGTCGAGGGATCGATGGGCATCACGTTGCTCAGGTCCAGGGGCGCTTCCTTCTGGATGCGCCCGCCCTGGCGATTGCGTTGCGAGGGCTTTACGTGCTTCCACACGCGGTTGATGCCTTCGACCACCACGCGGCCCTTCTTGGTGATCACGCGCATCACCCGGCCGCTGCGGCCGCGATCCTTGCCCGCGGTCACCATCACCATGTCGCCTTGTCGAATGTGTCGTGCCATGACTCTTCCGTTGCCAGTTGTCCGCGGTCGGCGGCGGCGGCCCGGCGGGGTCGCGGCCGGCCATCCCGCGGCGCTCAGACCACTTCAGCCGCCAGCGAGACGATCTTCATAAAGTTCTTGTCGCGCAGTTCGCGGGCCACGGCCCCGAAGATGCGCGTGCCGCGCGGGTTGTTGTCGTTGTCGATGACCACCGCCGCGTTACGGTCGAAACGCACATAGCTGCCGTCGGAGCGGCGCGTCGGCTGCTTGGTGCGCACCACCACGCAGCGGATGATGTCGCCCTGCTTGACTTCGCCGGCGGGCATCGCCTTCTTGACGGCGCAGATGATCACGTCGCCCACGTGGGCCACGCGCCGCTTATAGCGGCCGCGACTGCTGCTGCCACGCAGCACCTTGATACACATCGCCTCCTTGGCCCCGGTGTTGTCGGCGATGTCCACGTATGTCTGTTGCTGGATCATGGTGGTCGTTTCGTTGGTAGTTGTCGGTGGCGGTCACAGGCGCTGCCCGCCAGGCAGCAACTATTTCTCCTCGGGAGCCTTGCCGGTCATCACTTCCTCGGCCGAAACCTGCACGGCGCGCTCGGGGGCGCGTTCGACGATCCGCACCAAACGATGATGCTTGGTCTTGCTCAGGGGGCGGCACTCGGCGATCTCGACGGTGTCGCCTTCCTGGGCCAGGTTCTGCTCATCGTGGACCGCCAGCACCGTTCGGCGCTGCAGGTACTTACCGTACTTGGGATGCTTCCACTGGTAGTTCACGACCACCTTGCGCGTCTTGCCGGCCTTGGCACTGGCGACCACGCCGGTCAGCGTTCGCAGGGGCCCACGGGTTGTCTGGCTCGTCTGGTCCATACTCAGTCCTTCAGGCTTGGGCCTTGGCCGCTTCCAGCTCGCGCTGGCGCAAGACCGTCTTGATGCGGGCAATGTCGCGGCGAGCCTTGCCCAACTGGCTGGGGTTCTCCAGCTTTTCGGTCACCGCCTGGCTGCGCAGCTCGAAGAGCCGCCGCTGGCAATCGGCCAACTCGTGCAGCAGTGCGGGCGTTTCCTTTTCCTTAATCTCTTTGATCTTCATAAGACCGTCTCACACTCAAAGTCGTTTAGGCCGCGGTCGTCCGCCGGGCCACGAACCGGCACTTGACCGGCATCTTGTGGGCCACGCGCGACAGGGCCCGCTTGGCCACGGCCTCATCCACGCCGCTGATCTCGAAGAGCATGGTGCCGGGCTTGACGATGGCCACCCAGAACTCCGGCTCGCCCTTGCCCTTGCCCATGCGCGTTTCCAGCGGCTTGGCCGAAACCGGCTTGTGCGGGAAAATGCGGATGAACACGCGGCCTTCGCGGTGGATGAAGTGGCTGCAGGCCACGCGGCCGGCCTCGATCTGCTTGGCGGTGATCCAGGCCAGCTCCAGGGACTGCAGGCCATAGTCGCCAAAGGCCACGGTGTTGCCACGGGTGGCGTTGCCGCGCATCTTCCCGCGCTGGCTCTTGCGGAACTTCACTCGCTTGGGCATCAGGGGCATTGGGGCACCTGTCTACGGGTTGCTAAGGGTTACCTGCGGCCGCGGCGCACCGGGCCGCCGGGACGCATCTCTGTTTCCTGGGCTTCTTCACCGTACATGCCGCGGTAGATCCAGCACTTGACGCCGATGGCGCCATAGTTGGTGAACGCCGGGGCATAACCATAGTCCACGTTGGCCTGCAGGGTGGTCAGCGGGATCGAGCCCACCACGCTCTGCTCGCTGCGGGCGATTTCAGCGCCGCCCAGGCGGCCGCTGACGACGATCTTGATGCCCTTGGCGCCGGCCTGCATGGTCGATTCGGTGCGCTGCTTCAGCACGCGGCGGAAGCTGGCGCGCTTCTTGAGCTGTTCGGCGATGGCCTCGGCCACCAGTTGGGCATTGAGGTCGGGGTTCTTGATTTCAATCACCGTGATCGGGCCCACCTTGCGCTTGATCAGGTCTTCCAGCTCTTCGCGGAGCTTGTCGACCTCGGCGCCCTTGGGGCCGATGACCAGGCCCGGACGGGCGGTGCGCAGGGTGACCTTGACCTCTTCGCGCGTACGCTCGATGAGGATGTCGCTGACGGCCGCAAAAGGCGGGCGGCGGTTCAGCTTCTCATCGACGAACTTGCGGATGCGGTAGTCCTCGCCCAGGAACTCGCCGAAGGCCTGCTTGGGCGCGTACCACTTGGACTTCCAGTCCTCGGTGATCCCGATGCGAAAACCCAGGGGATTGACTTTCTGACCCATAGTCGACTCGGTTGCTGTTGGCCCGCTCCGGCTCGTGGTCGCCAGCCGGCGACGGGCGTCTGTGGACTATTTCGTACGCTGCTCCAGTTCCACCACCAGGTGGCTGGTGCGCTTCATGATCGAGTAGGCCTTGCCGCGGTCCTTGGGCTGGAAGCGCTTGATCGTCGGCCCCGGGCCGACGGTGCAGGCCTTGACAAACAGGAGATCGGTGTCGGCCTCCTGCTCGGTGGCGTTGGCCACCGCCGAGCGCAGGACCTTGTCGATCATCACCGCCGCCCGCTTCTTGCTGAAGCGAAGCAGGGCCATGGCGTCCTCGACGTTGCGCCCGCGGATCAGGTCCATGACCAGCCGCGCCTTGCGCGGGGCGATGCGGGCAAATCGATGCTTGGCTACGTATGGCATGTTCCGTTCCTCTTACACCGGCCCATCAAGCCGGGGCCGGGGCCGCCGGGGCCTTGCGCCCGCTGTGGCCCTTAAACACGCGCGTCGGGGCGAACTCGCCCAGCTTGTGGCCCACCATGTCTTCCTGGACCAGCACCCGGATGAACTTGTTGCCGTTATGCACCTCGAAGGTGTGACCGACAAATTCCGGGATGATGGTGCAGGCGCGGGCCCAGGTCTTCACCGGCTGCTTGGCCCGCGCTTCGTTGAGCTTCTGCACCTTGCGGTACAGCTTCTCGTCAACGTACGGGCCTTTTTTTGCGCTTCTGCTCATGGTTCGTGTTGCTCAGTTGGCGTTGAGGGTCCTTACACGTTGACCGTCTGCGGACGCTGCTGGTGCGTGCCGAACTTGCGCCGCCGCAGGATCAGCTTCTCGCTGCCCTTGCGCGGGCTGCGGGTGATGCCGCCCTTGGCCAGCACGCCCGTGGCCGAGCAGGGATGCCGCCCGCCGTTGGCCCGACCTTCGCCACCGCCCATGGGATGGTCGATGGGGTTCATGGCCTTGGCCCGGGTGTGCGGCCGAATGCCCATGTGGCGGCTGCGACCGGCCTTGCCGATGCTGACGTTGATCCAGTCCAGGTTGGAGAGTTGGCCGATGGTCGCCCGGCAGGCGCTGCGGACGCGCCGCATCTCGCCCGAGGGCAGAATGACCACGGCCCATTCGCCTTCCTTGGCGCCCAGGCGGGCCACGCCACCGGCCGAACGCACCAGCTTGCCGCCCTGGCCGGGATTCATCTCGATGTTGTGAATTTCCAGACCCACCGGGATGTTGGTCAGCGGCAGGCAGTTGCCGACTTCCGGCGGAGCCTGCGGGCCGCTGCTGACCGTCTGGCCCACCTTCAGCCCGTGGGGCGCCAGGATATAGGCCTTCTGACTATCTTCATATTGCACCAGGGCGATGAAGGTGGAGCGGTTGGGGTCGTATTCGATGCCCACGACCTTGGCCGGGGCGTCGTCCTTGCGCCGGCGGAAGTCGATCAGCCGGTACATGCGCTTGTTCCCGCCGCCGCGATGCTTGGCCGTGATCACGCCATGGTGATTGCGGCCGCTGGCGCGAATCTGCTTGGTCAGCAGCGACTTCTCCGGCTCGAACTTGGTCAACATCGACTTGTAGTCCAGCACGCTGCCGGAACGTCGTCCGGGCGAGGTCGGGTTGTAGTTCTTGATAGCCATCGTTGCTGCGTCCGATCTTTATCGCTTGGCCGGGCGCCCCGGGCGCCGTCGGGCCTGGGTCCTTTAGAACAGGTCAATCCGCGAATTCTGGTCCAGCACCACCACGGCCCGCTTCCAGTCGCTGGTGCTCGACACCTTGTGACGGGTGCGCCGCGGCTTGCCCTTGCGGCTCATGGTGCGCACGTCGGTCACCTTGACGTTGTACAGCTTCTCCACGGCCGTGCGGATCTGCTGCTTATTGGCCTGCGGATGCACCTGGAAGGCGTAGGTGTTGAGCGACTCCTTCTGGTGGGTGCTCTTTTCCGTGATCAGCGGCCTGATGATGATGTCTACGGTTTCCATGGTCTTATCAACTCGTCAGCAGCCCGTGCTCATGCGCTTTGGCGACTAGGCCAGGATCTTCTCCAGTCCGTCCTTGGTCAGCAGCAGGGTCCGGCTCCGCAGGATGTCCCAGGCATTGAGCTGGGCCACCGTGGTCAGCGTGGTGCGCTGGATGTTGCGGGCGGCCCGCTCCACCAAGGCATCGTGATCCGACAGTGCCAGCACGCAACTGCGCTCGATACCCAGGGCCTTGAGCACCTGGGCCATCTCCCTGGTCTTGGGCTGGGGCAGCGCGATCTGGTCCAGCACCCGGATGTCCTTGCTCTGAATCTTGGCCAGAATCGCGTGATTGCGGGCCAGGCGCCGGGCCTTCTTGGGCATAGCCAGCCGCCAATCCTTGGGGCGCTTCTGCTTGGCGTGTCCGCCGCCCTTTTTGATGGGGTTGCGGATGGCGCCGGTGCGGGCGTTGCCGGTACCCTTCTGGCGGAACATCTTGCGGGTCGAGCCGGCCACCTCGCCGCGGGCCAGGGTGCGCACCGAGCCTTGACGCAGGTTCGCGTGGTACATCACCATGGCCTGCTTGAGCAGGGCGCTGTTGACGGTGCCGCCCAGCTTCTGCTCGTCGACCTGAAGCGTCTGCACCTGCTGGCCGGCCTGGTTGTAAACTGGCACTTCGATCATGGCTTTATCCGTTGTCAGTTGTCAGCGGCCGGTGACCAGGGCCGCAGACCGGTCTACTTCTTCTTGCCCTTCTCCTCGGCCGGCTTATCTTCCTGCGGCTTGGGGATGCGGGCGGTGATGCTCTTGCGCACAAAAAGGAGCCCGCCGTTGGGTCCGGGCAAGGCTCCTTTGATCAGCAGAAGGTTCTTGGTCACATCCACCTGTACCAGCGGGTGGTTGCGCGTGGTCACACGGTCCATACCCATGTGACCGGCCATGCGCACGCCCTTCTTGGGCTTACCCGACTGGCCGCGCCACGTGGCCCTGGAGGCCAGCGAGCCCGGCGAACGGTGCTTGCGTTCGGTACCGTGCGAGGCATTCTGGCCGCCGAAGTGGTGGCGTTTCATCACGCCGGCGGTGCCCTTGCCCTTGCTGGTGCCGATCACGTCCACGAACTGCACGCCATTGAAGGCCTCGACCGTCACTTGGGCGCCGGCGGCCACATCGGTAGGCTGCTTCAGGCGAATCTCCCGCACGAAGCGCTGCGGAGCCACGCCCGCCTTGGCCAGGTGACCAATCTGCGGCATGGTGCTATGACGGGGCTTGATGGTTTCAAAGCCGAGCTGGACAGCGTTATAACCGTCGCTGTCAACCGTCTTGACCTGCGTCACATGGCAGGGGCCGGCCTGCACCACGGTGACCGGCACGATGGTGCCGGCCTGGTCGTAGACGCGGGTCATGCCCAGTTTGCGTCCCAGAATGGCTGGTGTCATGGCTTCTACAGGCAGAGGAAGCCGATTGTCACGGCTTCATGCCTCTCCGTAAGTGCCGCCGGCTCGCGGGCCGGGGCCAGTTTTTGTGAACCCGGACTTGGCCGGGCCCAGACAATACCGTTGCGTGGATCGCGGCCGACCCTTGCGGGCAGGCGAGCGGGTTCTTGGTTGAACCCCGCGATCTTCCAGCAGTTGCTAGTGGCTTGTGCTGGCTGCTAGTTGTGAGCCGCCATAAAAGCGATTGCCAGTTCCGGGTTGGGCGGCACTGGCAACTGGCGACTGTCTTACGCCTTGATCTTCACAAACACACCGGCCGGAACCACCAGGCGGTTCAGCGCCTCGATGGTGCGGGCGGTGGGCTCAAAAATTTCGATGACCCGCTTGTGCGTCCGCATCTCAAACTGCTCGCGCGACTTCTTGTCGATGTGCGGGCTGCGCAGAACGGTGTAGCGCTCGATGCGCGTGGGCAGCGGCACCGGCCCACACACGCGGGCGTTGGTGCGCTTGGCATGCTCGACGATCTCCTTGGCCGAGGCGTCCAGGGCCCGGTGGTCGTAAGCCTCCATCCGAATGCGAATCCGATCTTCGGCCATGTCGTCAACCGTTCTTCGACAAAATCAACCAAAGCGCCTGTAATCCAGTGATTTTACGTCGCTGGGGCCGGCCCCAAGGCCGGACATCCATCGCCCCGCCGGAGCGATGGAGGGGCAAACTGTAGCGTTCGCGGCCCGGCTGTCAAGGTGTCAAGGGGGAATTTTTTCGTCCGGGGCGCCCAGGTGGATGGCTACCGTACTATGCATTTGGTCGTCACTCCGCCTCTTCCAGGATCGCGTTCTTGACGCTCGTCGGCACCGGGGCGTATTTCAGCGGCTCCATGGCGCTGCTGGCCCGGCCGCTGCTCATCGAGCGCAGCTCGGTGGTATAGCCGAACATCTCGGCCAGCGGCACCTCGGCCTCGATGATGCGCGTGTTGCCGCGCTGCTCCATGCCGATGACCTGTCCGCGGCGGCGACTTAAGTCGCCCGTGACCGCGCCCAGGTAATCATCCGGCGTGGTGATCACCAGCTTCATAATCGGCTCCAGCAGCGTCAGGCCGGCCTTCTGGCAGGCCTCGCGGAAAGCCAACGCCCCGGCCTGCTCGAAAGCGATCTGGGAGCTGTCCACCTGGTGATACGAGCCGTCGATGGCCGAGGCCTTGACGTTGATCAGCGGATAGCTGGCCAGCACGCCGCTCTTGGCCGCCAGGCGGGCCCCGGCCTCCACCGAGGGGATAAATTCCTTGGGAATGGCGCCGGCGTAAATCTTGTTCTCAAAGGCAAAGTGATCCTGCCATTTGAGTTCGTCGGCCTTGGCCTGCTCCTCGGTAAACGGCTCGACGCGCAGCGTGACGTCGCCGTATTGGCCGCGACCGCCGGTCTGCTTGATAAACTTGCCGCGGGCCTCGGCCACGCTGGTGATGGTTTCCTTGTAAGCCACCTTGGGCTTGCGGGCGATGACGTCGATCTTCATGTCGCGCTGCAGCTTGTGGCGCAGGATTTCCAGGTGCAACTCGCCCATGCCGCTGATGATGGTTTCACCGGTTTCGGCATCATAGCTGGCCTGGAAGGTCGGGTCCTCGCGTTTCAGCGTCTGCAGGGCTTCGCCCAGTCGCTGCTTGTCGCCTGAACTCTTGGGCTCGATGGACATGCTGATCACCGGCTCGGGGAACGTCGGCCGCTCCAGAACCAGCGGATGGTCCACATCGCAGAGCGTGTCGCCGGTGAGGGCTTCCTTGATGCCGATGACGGCGATGATGTCGCCGCCCTCGGTCTCTTCCAGGGGAATGCGGTCGGCGGCATGCATCTGGAACATGCGGGAGATGTTTTCCTTGCGGTTGCGGGTGGCGTTGAGGACGCGCGTGCCGCGGGCGAGCTTGCCGCTGTAGACGCGCACGTAGGTCAGGTCGCCGTGCTGATCGCTGACGATCTTGAAGATCAGCCCGCAGAAGGGCTCCGTCGGATCCGGCCGGCGCTCGATGAGCTTGTCGGGGTCCTTCAGGTCGTGGCCCACCACCGCCGGCATATCCAGCGGGCAGGGCAGGTAGTCGATCACACCATCCAGCAGGCGCTGCACCCCCACGTATTTCAGGGCCGAGCCGCAGAAGACCGGGTGCAGCTTGAAATGGATGGTGGCTTTGCGCAAGGCCGCCCGCAGTTCCTGCTCGCTGATGGGCTGCTCGTGGACGTATTTCTCCATGAGCTTGTCGTCGGTTTCGGCGACTTTTTCCACCAGGTCGTGGCGCCACTTGTTGAAACGCTCTTTCTGGTCCTCGGGGATGGGGCGCTCGACCTGCGTGCGGCCCTTGTCCGTGGGATCGTTCATTTCGTAGTAGATCGCCACGCCCCGCAGCAGGTCGATGATGCCCTTGAAGGTGTCGCTCTGGCCGATGGGAATTTGCACGGCCACGGCCGGCGCCCCCAGCCGCTCACGGATGCTGTTGAAGCTAAAGTCGAAATCGGCCCCGATTTTGTCCATCTTGTTGATGAAACAGACGCGGGGCACGTGGTACTTGGTGGCCTGGCGCCAGACGGTTTCGGACTGGGCCTCGACGCCTTCCTTGCCGTCGAAGACGGCAACCGCGCCGTCAAGCACGCGCAGCGATCGCTCGACCTCGGCCGTGAAATCGACGTGCCCGGGCGTGTCGATGAGGTTGACGATGTACTGCTCGCCATGACGGTTCCAGGGGCAGGTGGTGGCGGCCGACTGGATGGTGATGCCGCGCTGCTGCTCTTCTTCCAGAAAGTCCATCTTGGCAGTGCCTTCGTGGACCTCGCCAGGCTTATGGATCTTGCCGGTATAAAAGAGGATGCGCTCGGAGACGGTGGTCTTGCCGGCGTCAATATGAGCGGCGATGCCGATGTTGCGGATTTTGGTGTTGTCGCGTGACATAAGGGTTTGTTGGTCAGTCTCAGTGGCGCCGGCCGGGCCGGGAACGAGGGCTTGTTCACCCTGTTGGTTGAGCCGGAGGCTGGCAAAACACAATTTAAGGTATCGTCAGCCCCTTAACGGGCCGCCCCTGCAAAAACGGACCCTGCCGGCCAATTGCCGACGCAGGCCATGCAAGCCGATCGCTGTACGGCTGGCAGATCCTGCAAGGTCCAGTAGCTCATGCTGACCTTGCAGGGCTTGGGCCAGCATGAGCCATCAGCTCGGTTCCTGGGTCACGTTCGCTCCTTACATGAAGGATACGGCAACGGACATACCGCCGGCCGCGCCAACGCAGCGCGCCCCCCAAGGCCGGCAGAAGGCGAGGTAATTTATCGGCAACGGCCCCAAAAGCAAGTGAACGTTTGGTGTTTTTGCCCGGTGCCCAGAAGTTGCGGCCGCTGCTGTGCCCGTGATCCATATCTCGACCGCCGCCCAAATGCCGACCTACACTCCTGTCGTGCAGACTCATTCTTTATCCCAAAAGCAAGGAGCGGTCATGGCCCCACTCGGATTGACGGCGGAGCAGTTGAATTTCTACCACGACAACGGCTACATCCTGATCAAGGAACTGCTGGGGGCCCAGGAGGCCGCCGCGCTGCGGGCAGAGATGCATGAGTTGGTCCAGCGCCTGGAGAAGCTGGGCAGCACGGACGCCACCTGGTCTATGGCCCGCGACCAGAAGCGACGGACCATCGTACAGCACTGCCATGATGTGCAGTTTCACAGCGCGGCAGTGTCGCGGCTGATTGTCGATCCGCGCTTGACATCAATCGCCCAGGCCATCATCGGGCCCAACGTGCAACTCCACCACACCAAGATGTTCATCAAGCCGCCGGAGCGCGGCTCGCTCTTCCCGATGCATCAGGACGAGCCCTACTTTCCGCATCAGCGGCACAGCATGATCGCGGCCATCATTCATTTCGACGATGCATCGGTGGAGAAAGGCTGCGTGCGGGTGGTGCCAGGGTCGCACAAGCTGGGGCCCATCAAGACGGATCGGCCCGACCACAGCCTGCCACCCGAGCAGTATCCGATCGAGGCCGCCCTGCCACTGCCGGCCAGGGCGGGCGATGTGCTGTTCTTCCATTACCTGACGATCCACGGTTCGGGGCTGAATGTGTCGAACGAGCCGCGGACCACGCTGCTGGTGCAGATGCGAGAGCCAACCGATCCCCCCATGGTTCGCACCCATGAATCGCGGGGGCAGGGCATGATGCTGGCGGGCATCGATCCATCGTGCTGCCGCACCAGGCCCCTGCAAGGATGAAGGCCGGCCCCAGGTCAGCGGCGTGTAAGAAGTGCAGATTTTCAGTTGAGCGGCCGGGGCCGCATCCGCCGGGGTTTGGTTGTCGGTCGCGGCGGGGTCTCCGAGGGTCGAGTGGTGATGACGGCCGGCTCGGTGGCGGGCGGGCGCAGCGTCACCTGGATCACCTGCGAGAAATCCTTGCGGCCGGCGTCGCGCCAGGCCGGCGCGGCGCGCTTGCCGCCGGTGGTCGAGGGCCTGCGCTCCGGCGGCGGCATGCCATAGCTCCAACTGGAGACCGTGCGCAGCTCATAGACATCGGAATCGCCGCGGAAGATCGAACGGTCAGGGTTGCGGCCGCCGGCCAGGAAGAAGACGCGGCGACCTTCCACCAGAGCCTTGTGGATGATTTGCTGCTGGCGCTGGCGCAGCAGGGAGTTCAGTTCTGAGCTGCGCTGGTACGAGGAAAGATCGCTGACCGGCGTGCCCAGGTGCTGCTCCACCATGCGGTCAAAATAGCGCGACAAGGCCAGCCGCCGGTTGGGGTCCAGGCCCTGGGGTTCCTCGGGATCCATCTTCAATAGGTCCCCCACCGCCCGGCCGCTGAACAGGCCGGTGTTATAGAACCGGTAGCGGCTGATGAACTGCAGATGGTGGGCGATGTTCTCGTCTCCGCAGAACACCAGATCGCCGTCCGTTGCGCCGGCGCTGCGCAGGGCGGACATGGTTTCATCGGCGCGGGCCTTGAGCATCAGCCGGCCGTGGTGGTCGTTGCTGACATAGCCGCTGGCGTAGCGCAGGCTCAGGCCGATAGAAGCGGCCGTGAGAACACCGGCCACGATCATCGAGACCGTCTGGGGGCTTTGCAGGCGGTCGGGATCGATGGCCATCGCATAGATGCGCGACAGCAGCCAGTAGGCACACGCCGCCAGCGCCGGCAAGACCGTCAGGAAGAAGCGCAGATAGCTGATGTGGGCGGTGTTGATGAACGGGTCGGCCGCCCGGTCTGGCGCCCAGTAATAAAAGCCGTAGATCAGGGCATTGGGAATGATCCACGCCGCCATGACCATCGCCACGCGCCAGTTCCACCAGAACATGCAGACCAGTGCCGCCAGCGACAACGGGAAGATGAAGCTCATCCCGGTATCGTTAAGCTGGTGGAGCATCGAGTACCAGTTGGTGCCGAAATACTCCCAGGCGAAGCCCTTGCTCTCGTTGGTGGGATCGTAGCCGGTCAGGGTCCCCATGGCCTTCCAGTTGAAAAGCACCAGGCCCGCTACCGGCAGCGCCCAGGCCGCCAGGGCCAGCATCGACTGGAACACCGCGCCCAGGACCGAAGGCGAGGGCGCGCCAGCCGCATGGCGGCGGCGATAGATGACCGAGGCAACGCGGAAAACCGCGACCAGGAACAGCGGCAGCAGCAGCAGGCCTTCGGTATAGCGGATGGTAACCGCTGATCCCAGCAGCAGCCCTGCCAGCACCGCTCGCAGGACGCCGCCGTGCTGCCACCAGCGCATGGCCAGGTACATGCCCCAGGTCACGAAGAACAGCGTGCTGCCATGGCTGTTGGGGTTGGTGGTCAGACCCAGGGTCACCGGACTGCAAGCCAGGACAGCCGCGCCCAGGAAGCCCGCAAAAGAGCCGGCCAGTTCGCGGATCAGCAAATAGGTGGCGGCGATCGCCAGCGTCATGCCGACGGGGCTGATCCAATAGGTGGCCATCGGCCCGTAGGTCATGCCCCCCAGCTTCATGCAGCCGGCCACCAGCATCGGCAGGCCAATGGGATATTTTGGATAGAAGCGCTCCGTGGGTTTGCCCAGATCGACACCGACCCACATGCGGCCAACGAACTGGAACGGATCGAGCTGGCCGGTATCGGGGTGGGTGCCGCGCAGGCAGGGCGAGCCGGTTTCGGCCAGCATGCGCCCGCCAACCAGGTAGCCATTCTGGTCAACGCCGGGATGGACCGGCACCCAGATAGCCCAATTAAGCCCCAGAAAGGCGCCGGTCATAACCAGGGCTAACAGGCCATAAAACCAGCGTTTCCAGGCCGGCATACCGCGGCGGTCCGAGCCCCAGGCCAGCGGCGAGGACTTGGCCGGCGCGGGTTCTGCGTGGCTGGTCAACGAAAATGGGTCCTGAAGCGTGGTGATACAGTGGCTCCTGCGGCGGGCAAAGTAAACGCGCCGGCAGTAGATACCCTCAGCGGGCGCCAACGTTGCAGCAGAATGTCGGTTGCGGCTTGAGGGGGTGACAATTCTATTGGGGTTCAGCAGCCGGTGACGGCATCCTTGCAGGTTGCGCCCGGCACCGTTAGCCTTTGCGTCGATGGAGCTGCAGCGTGTGGCCATTGTGGGCGTGGGCCTGCTGGGCGGCAGTATTGGGCTGGCCCTGAAGTCGCGGGGATTGGGCGCTGCGGTGATGGGCTTTGGGCATCGGCCCTCGACGCTACAGCGCGCTTTGGAAATGGGAGCCATCGACCAGGCCTGCCAGAGCCTGCCGAAGGCGGTGGCCGATGCCGATCTGGTCATCCTCTGCACACCCGTGGGATTGTTTGAGTCTCTGCTGGGACAGATGGCCTCTGATCTAAAGCCGGGCGCGGTGGTGACGGATGTGGGCAGCACCAAGCGGTCGGTGGTTCGCCAGGCGCACAAACTGCTTCCGCGCAAGGTGCAATTTGTCGGCAGTCACCCCATGGCCGGCAGTGAAAAACGTGGGATTGATTACGCACGCGCTGACCTTTTTGCCGGGGCGACCTGTCTGCTGACGCCTGTGGCAAAAACCCACGCGCCTTCGCTGGCGGCCGTGGAACGGTTCTGGACGGCGCTGGGGATGCGGACCTGTCGCCTGTCGCCGGCGGAGCACGATCGCAAGCTGGCGGCGATCAGCCATTTGCCTCATGCGGTCGCCGCCGCGCTGGTTCACCTGCAGCAGGACGCGGCCCTGGAACTGGCCGGCAAGGGGTTTTTGGACAGCACGCGGATCGCTGGCGGCGATGCGGCCCTGTGGCGCGACATCTTCCTGGATAATCGTGATCAACTCGGCGCCGCCGTGGCCCGGATGCGCGCGGAACTGGCCGCTTTGGCCAGGCTGCTGCGGACCCAGGATGCGGCGGCGCTGACCCAGTGGCTGGAGAAGGCGGCGCAGCGGCGGGAAGCGCTGATGCAAAAGAAGCTCCGCGACATGAGCGTGGAGTAAGTTCAGGGCCCTGCGGGGGATAGGCCGGGGCTTTTGCGACTGCGCTCAGGTCTTTTGCTGTTGCAGGAACTGCTCGGCCGACTCGACCGGGGCAACGTAGGCGGCCTGTTGGAGCCGATCCCACACCAGCCAATGCGTTGCCGGTTCCTCGGTTGCCCCCAGGTGCACGCGCCAATTGGCCCGCAACCAGCCGCACAAAGGGGCGATGGCGGTGGTCCAGTATTCCCACTGGCCGGTGGTTTGCTGCGGGCCGGCGCCGTCGGCGCAGGCCACGTCGTCTTCGTCGTCGTCCCACCAGAAGGCGACCCAGCGTGCCGAGCCGAAGTAGCCCAGGCTCTTTTCCAGGGCTACGGGGAAGTTGCCGCGCAGGGGCTTGAAATCGGGAGGAACCGGAAGCTGGTCTTCGGACATGACTTGGCCTTTGAAGCGGCGGATATTACCTGTGCCCGCCCGCGCCGCAAGCGCGCTGGTTCTTGCACTGTTCGCGGCCGGTCCGTCCGTGTAAGGTTACGGCCATGCGCATTCTCGCCCTGGGAGACATCGTAGGCCGGCCGGGCAGGCAGCTTCTGCATCAGAAGCTGTCCGAGCTGGTGCGCCAGCGCGGCGTGGACCTGGTGATCGCCAACGGCGAGAACGTGGCCGGGGGCAGCGGTATCACTACCAACCTCTTTCACAAGCTGCGGTCCTATGGCATCGACGTGGTGACCCTGGGCGATCACACTTTCAAACGCATCGACATCGTGCCCACGCTGCAGGCCAGCGAGCGCATTGTGCGCCCGGCCAACCTTTCGCAGCAGGCCGTCGGGCGAACCTACACGGTCGTCAACACGGCCGCCGGCGTCCCGGTGGCGGTGTTCTGCGTGCTTGGGCGCATCTACATGAACCTGCCGGCCGACGACCCCTTTGCGGCCGCGGACCGCGTGCTGTCGCAGATTCCGCAGCGCGTCAAGTGCCGCGTGGTGGACGTGCACGCCGAGGCCACCAGCGAAAAAGTGGCGCTGGGGCACTGGATGGACGGGCGCTGCTCCATGATCTTCGGCACGCATACCCACGTGCCCACGGCCGACGCCCGCGTGCTGGCCGGCGGCAGCGCCTATATCAGCGACGTAGGCATGTGCGGGCCCTATGACTCGGTGCTGGGCCGGCGCAAGGAGCGGGTGCTGAAGTACATGACCACCAACATGCCCCACCAGTTCGAGGTGGCCCTGGGCGATGTGCGGCTATGCGGGGCCCTGGCCGAGATCGATCCCCAGACCGGCAAGGCTTTGAGCATGGAGCGCATCGAGGTTGAAGGCGGCAACGCCGACCAGGCCTACGACGCCGATGACTCCAACAAGCATCCGCAGACCGGGCGCGAGCAAGGCAACTAAAGCGATCCCTATTTTTTAAGGCAGTCGCCATGTTCACAGGCATCGTTGAGAAAACCGTCAAGGTCCTGGGGGTCAGCAGCGGGCCCATGTTTCGCCGCCTGGTCCTTCAGTCGGATTGGGACGACATCAAGAACGGCGACAGCGTCGCGGTCAACGGCTGCTGTTTGACCGTGGCGGATCGCGGCCGAAACCAGATCGGCTTTGACGTGATCGCCGAGACGCTGGACAAGACCAATCTCGGCCTGCTGAAGGCTGGCGACGAGGTCAACGTGGAGCGCTCGCTGCTAATCGGCCAGCGCATCGACGGGCACTTTGTGCAAGGCCACATCGACGGCACGGCGCCGCTGGTGGAAGCGATCAGCAACGAAAACGAAGTGCGGCTGGTGATTCAGAAGCCGCCCCACCTGGCCAAGTACATCGTACCCAAGGGCTCGGTGAGCATTGACGGCGTGAGCCTGACGGTGGCCGCCATCGGCCCGCAGACTTTTGAGGTGGCGCTGATTCCAACGACGCTGAAACTGACGCAGTTGGGCACCCGCCCGGAAAATTGGCCGTTTAATTTGGAAACGGACGTGATCAGCAAAACGATCGTGAATTATCTGGAGCTGATGGGAGTGGCTGCCCCCGGGCCAAGGTAATCTTCAGCGCCGCTATCAAAGCCGCCGCCGTACTGACCTGCAACAGCATCAGCGGCAGGGCGCCCGGCACGCTGCAGCCCCACTCGGCCGGGGCGGTGCCGAGGGTCAAGGCCAGGCTGGCCAATCCGAAGGCAAGCGCCGGCCGATCGGGCATGAGGCGCCAGGTGGCCGAGAGCGTCACCGGCATGGTCGCCTGTACCAGGATGATGCCCAGCAAGGCGCCGGCGGGGTGCGATTGTCCATAGACCACCAGCGGCGCCGCCAGCAGAGCGCAAGTGCCGGCGATCAGTATCCATCCCGCGCGGTCGGCGACAAAGCCCGCCAAGATCTTGGCCACCGCGGCCGCGACACCCAGCCCAATCCAGAGCCCATGCTGCGTCTGCCACGGGCTGGTCAGCAGGCTGCCCGTGAAGGAGCGCACGGCCACAACAAACAGCAGCAGCAACAAGGCTGCCGACCAATCCGCGGACTTGCGGCCCGGGGCAGCGGCCGGCAGGCGGTGGGTCAACAGGGTTGCCGCATGAGCGGCCACCAGCGCTGCGGCAGCGATGAGCAGCCAGGCGCCGACCCACTGGCCTCGGCCCATGAAGGCGCCCAGGATCACACCCACGCTGCCCGGTCCGACAAACACGCCACTGATGGCGGCGCGGCCCTGGGCCAACTGTAAGCAGATGCTGCCGGCGCCCACATGGAACAGCGCGTTGCCAATACCGGCCAGTGCCAAGGCGAGCATGGGCTGTCCGGTCCAGAGCACCGCCGCCAGGACGCTCAGCGCTGCGCCCACGGCGGCGGCCGGCGCCGGGGCGCGCAGGCGGTCCACGATCCAGCCCAGCAGCGCCTGCGTGGCGAAGGCCAGGAAGTTGTAGGTGGCGATCACCGCGACGGCCTGCTCGTAGTTGACGGTTCGCAGATCGGCAATGCACGTGGCGGTGTAAATGGTGGTCGCGTCCACGACCATGTGTCCGATGCCCAGGGCGGTGACCACGGGCCACACGACGGCGGCCTTCGCTGCGGATACCGGTGGAACCGCGATGGATGCCGCTGCGGTCATCAGACCATCTCACCGATAACGAATGACGCCAGGTTGGCCGCCACGATGGTTACGCAGTCGCGCGCAATCTGGCGGCGTGGGGCTAGGCGATCGAAGGCCAGCCAGAACAGCAGACACTCGGCCAGCGGGGCGAAGGTTTCGGCCACCACCAGATAGGCCGCGCGGCTGTGGCGCAAAACAGGTAGCGGGGGCAGCGTCAGCCAGACGATCGGGTAGGTGCAGGCCGTCAACCACAGGGCGGCCAGGAGTTTGCGGCGCCACGAATGGGAGGGCGCCAGGCCCACCAGCAGGATCGGCGCTTCAATCAGCACGGTCAGGGCAAATCCCTTGAGCATCTGCAGCAAATAGCCGTCGGGCATGGGTGGCCGCCAAGTTCAGCGCCGCAGGCGGTGAAGGCGTAAGTCGGTCCGATGCGCCGATCAGGTCTCAGCGGCGGCGCGAGAGGTACAGTCCGCCGGCGACCAGCATCACCGAGACGGCCACACCGCCCATCAGCCAGTTTGCGGAGTTTTGCAATGCCTCAGGTGCCGCCGGCCGGGTCGAGGGCTGGGTGGGCGGCACCGGCGGGCGCGGCGGTGGCGCCATGTTGGCCAAGGCGCTGCCGGCGGCCACCAGGGTGAGTGCGGTTGCGAAAAGGAACTTTTTCATATGAACTCCCGCGGCCGCGGGGGCCGCATCCATGAGCGATGAACCTATGCCTTGCGCCGGGCGAGCAGCAGACCCACAGCGCCCAAGGCCGCGGTCAGACCCAGGCCCGCCAAGGCCACCGGCGACCGCGATGGGGGAACCTGCGCCGAAGGAACGGTGGACGGGCGCGTGGGCGGCTTGGGGCGCGGGCCGGGCGCAATGTCAGCACCAGCCCATGAACCAAGCAACAGGAGAGTGGCAAAGCTGGCGATCAAGCCATGTTTCATCCGTAGCTCCAGGGGTTAAGGGTAAAATAGAATCTTCCCACATCTTAATGGACGGATCAGTGCCACAAAAGTTTCAGCTACCGGCAAGTTTGGCGTAAAATGCGGGTAGTGAACGATGAGCGACCCATCATCGGCATCAGCATGGGCGACCCCGCCGGCATCGGCGCTGAGGTCATCGTCAAGGCTCTGGCCGACCCGGTCCTGCGCCACCGGGCCCGGTTCATCATCTACGGCATGAACGAGCTGCTGCATTACGCGGCCGACCTGGCGGAGTTTGACGTCTTCTGGTGGCGCGACCAGTACAACGGACGCCTGCGGAGCTATCCGCATGATGTGGTGGTCGTGGACTATGACCAGTATTCCATTCTGGGCACGGCCATTCGTGCTCCCAGCAAGATCGGCGGCGAAGCGTCCATGCGCTTCTGCCTGGATGCCATCGAAGCCGTGCAAAACGGCCTGACCGATGCCATCGTCACAGCGCCCATTTCCAAGGAAAGCTGGAAGCTGGCCGGCTTCGGGTTTCCCGGACATACCGAGCTGCTGGCCCAGCGGACCGGGGCCCGGCGCTACAACATGATGTTTGCCGGCGGGCCCCTGCGCGTGGTGCTGGCAACGGTGCACCTGCCGTTGATGGCCATCTGGAATAAGCTGAACATCGGGGCCGTGTTTCAGTCCATCGAGCTGCTGCATCAGGCGATGGTCGAATGGTTCGACGTTCCCAAGCCGCGCATCGCCGTGTGCGGGCTGAATCCTCATGCCAGCGAGAACGGCCAGTTCGGCGACGAGGAAGAGCGCATCATCGCGCCGGCCATCCTCATGGCCCGCGAGCAGGGCATCGAGGTCAGCGGGCCCTATCCATCAGACACGCTGTTCTTGCGGGCCAAGGCCGGGGCCTTCGACGCCGTGGTGGCGATGTATCACGACCAGGGGCTGATTCCGGTGAAACTGCTGGCCTTTGATCAGGCTGTGAACCTGACCCTCGGGCTGCCCATGATCCGTACTAGCCCCGACCACGGCACGGCCTTTGACATCGTGGGCAAGAACCGGGCCAACCCCGGCTCGATGCGCGCTGCCATCGAGCTGGCCGTGGACCTGGCCATCAAGCGCAAGCGCCGACAGGCGGAGCCTTCACCGCCCCCACCACAGACCAGCCCCAAGCCGCCTCTGTAGGTCTGCCCCAGCAACATTTACTGTTAACGGCCGGGGCCCACGGCGGTATTAGCTAACGAAGCATCGACGGCGGACCCGTAGTCGCTATCATGCCCTCGGACGCGATGACCCACGCGGAAAGAAATCTTCAGCGGGTGCTGCGGATCGGCGGACTGGGTTTGCTGGCCGCCGTGACCGGCGCGTTCATGCCGCGGCCGTGGATGGCCCAGTTGCACGAGATGCTGGACCTGGGGCCTTTTCCCACGCAGCCCATCGTGGTTTACCTGGCACGCTCGACCTCGGGCCTCTACGCGTTCATGGGAGGGCTGCTGTGGCTGCTGGCCCGCGACGTGCGCCGCAACCACCTACTGATCAACTACGTGGGGGTCATGGGGTTGATCGCGTCGGCGGGGCTGTTTGTGACGGATATTCGCATCCATATGCCGCTGTACTGGATTCTGGTCGAAGGGCCCGTGGTGGCGATTCTCAGCGGGGCCCTGCTGGTCCTGAGCCACCTGGCGCGCAAAGAGGAGCGGCAGCCGGCCCGGCCGGACCCGGTGGAAGCTGACGCATGAGCCACTCCGATTTCCGTCGATTCTGCAGCAGTTTTTTTGCTCGCCTGTGCCGGGGCTATGCGCTGGCGTTGGACGATACGTTGATTCGCGGCTGGCTGGCCGGACACAAAAACCCCAAAGATCACGGCGGGGCCTTTGACCTGTGCACCCGCATGTTCCCGGCGCTGTGCGCCTGGCTGGCGCAGCCGGCGCGCCCGCGGCAACTGACGGTGCGCGGTCTGCGCATCGACCTGGAGGAATTGGTCCGGGCGGTGCTGGAGCGGGCCTTTGATCCCCAGGAGCCGGGCCACTGGGGTCTGGGCGGCGCTGTGGAGTGGAATCCGCGCGTGGTCGAGGGATCGTGCATCGCCTATGGCGCCTGGCTGCTGCGGGATACGGTCCTGCCCACCCTTCCGCCGGGCAAGCTGCAACAGCTCCAGGATTGGCTGAACCATTTCGCCGGCGGCCAGTTGCCCGCCAGTAACTGGAATCTGTTCTGGGTCGTCAATCAAAGCGCCTGCAAGGCGCTGGGTTGGCGCTATGCGCAGCAGCGGATCGACCAGGCCTGGGAAAACCTGAACCGCCTGGAACGGCCCGACGGCTGGATGAGCGATGCGGGGCTGCGAAACTTCGACGATTACAACTGGTGGGTCTTCGGCTTACAGGAACTGTGGTGGTGCCAGATGGACGGGGCGTCCAACGAAGCCCTGCAACAGCGGGTCCATCAGCGCGTGCGGCGCCGACTGGAGGATTTTCCGTACCTGTTCGGGGCCGACGGAGCGTACACGGAATACGGGCGCAGTCTTTCTTACAAGTTTGCGCGCCTCGCCTGCCCGGTGCTGGCCTACCAGATGGGTCTGTGGCCGCACTCGGCGGGAATGCTCAAGCGCCTGGTGCGCCTGCATCTGTCCCATTACGACAACGTCGGCGCCATCGACCGGCAGACGGACACGATTCGCCAGGAGTTGTCGGAGTTCGGCAATCCCGCAGCGCGCGACAGCTACATCAGCACCGGCCACCCCTACTGGGCCATGCAGGCCTTTGCCTCGCTATGGCAACTGGCCGAGGATGATCCGATCTGGACCTGCGCGGAAGAGCCCCTGCCGGTCGAGGCGGAGGATTTCACGCGCCTGATCGCGCCGACGGGCTGGCTCTTGCGAGGATGCAAACAAAGCGGACAGGTCCAGCGCTATGTCGTGGGCAGCGAGCACGGGGCCGGCGCCGCGGCCGCCAAGTATGCCAAGTTCGTCTATAGCTCCAGCTTTCCCGTAAACCTCGGCCCGGTCGAGGGTGATTTTGGCCCGGATAGCGCCCTGTGCGTCACCGATGGCCAGGGCTGGGCGCACGCCGGAGCTTACGAGGCGATGGCGGCGACGGATCGTTATCTGCGCGGCCGGCATAAGCTGGTGCTGGGATCATGGATTATTTCCTGCCAAAGCATCCTGGTTCCCCTGGAGGCCGAGGGCTGTTTGCGAATCCACCGGATCGTTCTGCCGCGCGGCATCGGGGCGGTCAGCTTTTGGGAAGGCGGCAGCGCCCTGGGCTATGCGCCCGGTGAGGTGCCCCAGAAGGAAGTGGACCCCAGGCGCTGCTGGAGCATGGTGCGCCTGGGGGGACTGGTATCGACCATTCGCGGCATCGTGGGCTATACGCAGGCGCACCTGCCGTGCGCTTTCCGCGGCCGCGAGGATTTGGGGGCCCGTCACGCCCGCACCCTCACGCCCCTGCTGGAGGCGCAGGTGCCGGTCGGCTTTGGCCGGCCGCTGCTGCTGGTCTGCCGCACGCTGGCCAGCGCGGCCGGTGCGGCATTGGAAGACCAGCCGCTGGACGTGGTTTGGAACGACGATGACTCTGTGAGTCTGACTGTCGCAGGTCAGCAGCTACTCATACCCCCTTTACGCGAAGGACATTGAACGTGGCAAGCGATCCCAAAGACCCGTTTCTTCACCAGCTCTATGACCGTATTCACCTGACGCCCATGCAGCGCAAGCTGCGCAAGCTGGCGGTGATCCCCGTTGGCTGTGTTTTTCTTCCCTGGCCGGGCATGAGCGAGCAGGAAGCCCGCCAGCAGTTTCGTAACATGAAGCAGGCCGGCTTCACCTGCCTGAAGCAGACCATGGGCACCCCCGAGTGGCCGGAGCAGCGCACGCTGAGCCTGGCGCTGGAGGAGGGCCTTATTCCCTTCTGGTATGACCAGGGCGGCTGGGAAGACATCACCCCCGAACTGCTGACCAAGCTGGGATTGCCGGCCGACATGCCCATCGAGCAGGCGATGGAGCATCCCAAGATGATCGCCCACCAGACCGAGGTCCTGCAGCGCTATATCGAACGGAAGTCCGAAAAGGGGCCCAAGCCCACCGGCCACGACCCCGCCCAGACCGATCCCACCTGGGTGCCCGGCGTGGTGGGCGATGTCAAGGGTCACGAGCTGCTGCCGGCGCACGTGCCGCATTTTGTGCGCTGGCTGAAGGAGCAGTACGGCACCCTCGAGAAGCTGGTGCAGGCCTGGAACTTTGCCCACGTGGGCATCGGCACGCCGGTCAAGAGCTGGGACGACGTCGAGGCCCTGGTCCCCCGGATGGGCGGCAATGAGTATCGCCGTTTGCGCGACGTGATGCGTTTTCGCGCCGATGCCTTCATTCGTCAGTACATCAGCCAACCCTTCGAGCAGCACGCACGGCGCTGGCCGGACGAACCCCTGCGGGCGGGCGGCGAGATGGGGCTGTTCTTGCCCTTTGCGTCGCGGGCCACGGACATGGAAGGCTTCGCCCGCGTCTGCGCCAGGCACGGCTGTTTTTATCCCTCGCTGCACCTGGCGTGGCACTTCGAGGAAGTGAATTTCGAGGTGGCCCGGCCGGTTTACATGCAGGCCTCGCTGGCGGTGGACTGGGCCAAGGGCATCTGGACGGCGCCCATCGAGTCGACCGGCGGCCCGCAGTATTTCTCGGGCGGCAAGTCACCGTTCGTCGAGGCCACGCGCCATACCACCGCCGGGTTTACCACCGACGAGCGGACCATGACGCAGTTGATCCTGTCGTACCTGGGCGCAGGCTTCAAGGGCTTTGGCCTGTGGTCCTGGAACGCGCGCACCGCCGGCTGGGAGGCCGGCGAATATGCCCTGACGGACCGCAATCGCAACCTCACGCCGCGAGCCCTGCGCGCCGGGCAACTGGGCCAGGCGGCGCGGCGCTGGCGGCGCGAGCTATGGCAAGCCCACAAGGAACCGCTGGTGGGCATCATGGTGGACTGGGAGAACGAAGCCATCTGGGCGGCCATGTCGGTCAGCGGGCGCGACAAGTACAAGACCGAGCCCGTGCGAGCCCGCATCGGGGCCTCGCGGGCCCTGCTCAACGCCAACGTCCCCTGGGAATACGTCACGCCGGCCAACCTGCGTGACGGCCTGGGCGGGCGCTATCGCGTGATCTATCTGCCGGCCTCCATCTCCATCGGCACCGAGCTGCAGCAGATACTTCTGGACTATGTGCGCCAGGGCGGCCGCCTGGTGCTGGATATGCCCGGGGCCTATTACGACGAGAATGGCGTGGTCTTTGGCACCGACGCGGGCTCGCTCTTTGAGCAGACCTTTGGCGTGGTGCTGCACGAGTTTGCCTACGCCAACATGAACACGCCCTATACGCTGGAGGGCGTGGAGCTGGAAGGCTTCACCGCCCGCCTCACGCCAACCCGGGCGCGCGTGCTCAGCACCTATGCCCAGCGCCCGTCGTGGCCCGGCGTCACCGAGGCCAAAGTCGGCCAGGGCACAGCCGTGGTCCTGGTGTGCCAGGCCAGCATGAACTGCTGGAAGCCGGGCAACACCGCTCTGGAGCAACTGCTGGTGCGGCACACCCTGGGCGACTATGAAGCGCCCTTCCGTTGCGATGGGGCCCTGGCCTATCGCCTGGCGGCGCCGCAAGCGGACCACTATTTCCTGATCAACGACGGTCCGGACCGCAGCGTGACCCTGGATACGCGGCAATATCGCTACCAGTCGGTCAGCGATGGGGTCACCGGCCAGTCGCTGGTGCTGGGCGCGTCGATCGAGGTCGAGGGCTGGGGCGGCCGCTGGCTGCGCCTTGCCAAAGCCTGAAAGACCCGCGCGGCTGAACCGCCCGGTCTGCGCAAGCGTTCCATTTCTGGTCCGATAAGATCGCCTGCGGCCATACTGTGGGTCAACGGGCCGCGGCGGACGCCATTTGTTGCGCGTCATTTATGGGGTATGATGAAGCGCTTTGTCCGTGGAGTGGGATGAGTAGCGACAAGCAGTCAACCAGACAGCCAGTGGCTCGAGCCCTGGTGGTCGGGGCTCCGGCGTGCCGGCCGGCGATGGTGCAGGCCCTGCAAGAGCAGGGCTATAGCTGCACTCAGGTGGATGATCCCTATGCGGCGATGGCGGAGCTGTGCCGTCGACCACTGGTTTACCGCGCTGTGGTCCTGAGCCTCAGCGGAATCTACCCCGAGGAACTGGAGATCGTCGCCACCGTCCGCCGCCGCTTCGGGCACCTGCGCATCTGGCTGGCCCAGACCGATGGTCGGGCCGCGGCGCTGGCCAAGGCTTTGCGACTGGGCGCCGACGGACTACTGGCCGAGGACGGAGTGCATCCGCTGGATCAGGCACCGGTGCAGGCCCCGCAGCCGTTTGCGCCCCGCCCCGCGCCGGCAGCCCCCCTGCCGGCGCCGCGTTGCACACCTCGTCCCGTGCCACCGGCCAGACAGGTGCAACCGGCTGAGAGTTGGCCGGCCGAGTCGGAGCCCAGCGCTGAGCCGGTGTTGACGGCCGACGAGTTGCGGGCCTTGCTGCAGGAACCGCCGCTGCGGCCCGGCGCTTCGCACGAGGATTAGCATGGTTCGCCCCGCCCAGGAAAGAGTGCTGCTGATCGGCGACGTTGGCCGCCAACTCCAGGCTGCCCTGCTTCAAGCCATGCCCGCGGCACAGGTGCGGTCGGTGGACACCCTCTTTGAGGGCATCGCCCTCCTGGGCATGGAGCAGTTTACGACGGTACTGACGGCCGCCGAGCCCCTGGAGCGCCGTCCCGAGGCCGCCGTTCAAACCCTCCGTGAATTGGGCGGCGAGGCGCGCCTGATCCTGTTTGGTCAGCCGAGCCTGGAGCCCCTGTCCAGGAAGATGCTGCGTTTTGGCTGTGATGACTACCTGGTCACGCCGCTGCAGGCCGACGAGATCAAGCAAGTGCTCGGACGGCCGCCGATACGGGGGGTGCATGTCTCGGCGCCGGCCGAAGCGGAGATGACCGATAGCGGCAGCGCCTCGGCCATGCAGCAGAGCCTGCCGTGGATAGAACTGTTTTTGGAAACCCTGTGGCAGCATCCGCATGATCCGACGACGGCCTTGCTGGAGCGGATCAATGAAGTGATCGGACCAGCCCTGCGCCTGGAGGCATGCCCGGAGGCGCCCAGCGCGCCGAATGGACAAAAGGTGGTGTCCTGCCCTCTGCACCACGCATCGGGCGGGCGCATGCTGCACCTGACGCTGCCCCAGGATGAAGACACCAACAGCGCCCGGCATTTGCTGTCTCAACTAGTGTCCCTGGTGGACAAGGTCCAGGCCCTGCAGGAGCGGCAACTGGGTTTGCAGCGGCTGGCGGTCACCGACGAGCTGACCGGTCTGTACAACTCCCGCTATTTCCGCCTTGCGGTGTCGCGCCTGCTGGAGAAGGCCCAGGTCATGCGCTTCCCGGTCACGCTGCTGATGTTCGACCTGGATGATTTCAAGCGCTACAACGACGAATACGGCCACGCCGTGGGCGACCAGGTTCTGAAGCAGACGGCGGCCCTGATGAAGCGTTGTTGCCGCGAACACGACGTGGTCGGTCGGCTGGGCGGCGACGAGTTTGCGGTCGTCTTCTGGGAAAAGGAAGGTCCGCGCCTGCCGCGCAACGCCAAGCCCGGCCAGCCGGTGGCGCCGGCTCCCCCGCCCAAATCGGTGGTACAGATCATCGAACGTTTCCAGAAGCTGATCGCCTCACAGACCATCGAGGGCCTGGGACCCCGCGGCACGGGCGTGCTGACGGTCAGCGGCGGGCTGGCGCAGTTCCCCTATGACGGGCGCAGCCTCGATGAGCTGCTGTCGGCGGCGGATAAGGGCATGCGCAACGCCAAGAAAGGCGGCAAGGACAACCTGGTCCTGATCGGCGGGAACCTGCCTGCGGGCGATCGGTATGCGCCGCACGAGGACAGGACCTAAAGCCGCGCCAGCGTGTTATCAAAGTCGCGCACGCCGTCGCTTGCGCCCAGGGCCGTGCAGCAGTCGGCGGCAGCGCGGTTGGCAAAGCGCCCGGCGCGCTCCAGGGGCATCTCGTGAATCAAGGCCGTCAGCAGGCCGCCAAACCAGGTATCTCCGGCGCCGGTGGTATCGATGACGTCAATGCCATAGGCCGGGCAGTACACGGCCGCGTTGCCATCGTCCAAATAGCAGCCCTGGGCATCGAGCTTGATGCCGATCAGCCCGCGCGGCATGTGCTTGCGAAAGGCGGCGACCATGTCGGCCGGCGTGGTCTTACCGGTCAGGGCGGCGGCTTCGGTACGGCTGGGGGCAAAAACATCCAGGTGCGGCAGGATGGGGACCAATAGATCCCAGGACGCCGGGGGATTGACAGTATCAAAGGCCAGGCGAGTGCGGGGCGCTGCCGCCCGCAGTTCCGCCAGCAACTGCGGCAACTGCGGCGTCAGCGTGGGCAGCAGGCCAAAATAGCCCACCTGCACGACGCGCGACTGGGCGAAGGTGGCAAAGCACTGGCGGAAGGCGTCGGCATTGAGCAGCTTAGTGGCGCCGGGGGTATGAAAGAAGCAGCGCTCGCCGCCGGGCTCGATGGCCGCCACGCTGGCCGAGGTTTGTGCCCCGGCGGTGCGGAAGACGGCCGCGGTATCCACCCCGCCGCTGTTGAGGCGCTGCAGGACGGCCGTGCCCAGCACATCCTCGCCCACCAGGCCCGCGGCGGCGACCTTCATGCCCAGCTTGGCCATGGCCAAGCCGACGTTGCAGACATTGCCGCCGGTGGTCAGGGTGATAGAGTCGATCAGATGCAGCCCGCCCGGCGGCGGCGGCTGGCGGATGTCCATGGGCCGGGCGATCACGTCGGCAACGATCAAACCAAAAATGGATGCGTCCATGGCGGTTACGGTGTTGGGGCGGGGGTGGACTCGATCTCGATGCGCGTGCCGCTGTCGAGGTTCAGCACGCTGATTTCGCCATCGTCCTTGCGCAAGGTGAGGCGGTCCAGCCAGAGCCGGCCGCCTTGGCCGTGGGCAAACCAGCTCCCGGTGGGTCGCTGCTCGAAGGCGACGAGGGTCCCGCGCACGGTGGTGGTCCAGGCCTGCTGGCGCAGCGCGACCTGCTGGGTGACGGCGACGCGCGCCCCGGGGGTCAGTTGCGAGCGAATGTCCTGCTCTTGCATGGAGTTCGGATTATAGCGACCGGCGGCGGTACTGACAGCCGCCTGTTGTATAATCAGCAACTGCAACTTCCTGAGCCCGGGCGCGTTTAGCTTATGAGCGGTCCGCAAGGCAGTATGGCCGAGTCTACGACCGAACTCTTCGAGAACGCGGTTCGGTTGCACTCCCGGCGACTGCTGGCGATTGCCCGAGCCATCCTTGGCAACCGCGCCTCGGCCGAGGATGTCTTGCAGCAGGCGGTGCTGAATCTCTTTGAGCACCGTCATCGCTACGACTGGCGCCAGCCGGGCGGTTTGCTGCGGCGAACGGTGGTCAACGAGGCTTTGCGCCTTCTGCGCCAGCCGCGAATGACCGTCGTGGCCGACGAGCATCCGGGACCGGCTGACACGCCCGCCCGCGGTCTGGAGGACCAGGAAACCGTGCAGCGCGTGCGGGAGGCGATTGATCAGCTGCCTGAGCACTTTCGGGCCGCCTTGGTGCTGTGCGAGTACGAGAACATGTCGTACGTGCAGATCGCCGAGGTGCTGGACTGCTCGGTGGCCCAGGTGAAGACCTGGCTTCACCGCGGCCGGCGACAGATCGCCCAGCGTTTGAAGGGATATATGGACGGCCGCCGGACCGGCCAGGCCGCTTCGGCCACGGAAATGTAAATTGACAGGCCCGTGAAGGGCTTGTGGGAGTCAGAGTCGTGAGTTCACTGGTGGAAATGGACATCGAATTGCTGGAGCAGTACCTGGACGACGAGTTGTCCGAGGTGGAGCGCCAGGCCCTGCGCCAGCGCCTGGAGTCCGAGCCGCTGCTGGCCGCCGAACTGGAGCAGCTCGAGTCGCAGCGCAGCCAGCGGCAGTTGTGGTTGTCCTCGCTGGAAAGCGACGATGGCAACGCTGTCCGGAGGGTGATGGCGCAGGTTCGCGGCCGCTACCACATGCAACGGGTCGTCCGGGCGCTGAAGCTGGTGACGGCCGCGGCCGCCTGCATGGTCCTGGGAGCGGTGCTCAGCCAGGTGCTGGGCGGCGACGGCGAGTCGACTCAGCAGCCGGCGGTCTACCAGGTGGCCCTGACCGATGGTTCCGGCCAGGTGGTGGCGGTGCAGCGGTTTGATTCGCTGGAGCAGGCGCAGGAGTTCTCCGAGGAAGTGCGACGTTACCAGGAACGCCGCCAGCGCGTGCTGGGCGGCGAAGTGATGCTGGTCGCCGAGCAGTTTTGATGCAGCCTTTGACGACGATGTGTGCGCGTGTTTCCATCCTGGTGCTGATGGTATGGACCGCGACCGTGGCCAGGGCCCAGTCGCCGGAGACCTCGCGCCCGTTGGCCGAGCAGCTCAGCCGCGAGTTCGCCTCGCTCTATCAGCAGGTGGACATGGGCCTGGTGCGCGTGCAGTTGCCCCCGCTGCCGTGGCAACTGGCTGAGGTAGAGAAGACCAACCCGGCCAACAGTCCCCGCTGGCAGGGGCTCAGCCGTGAAATGCGCCAGCACCTGGCGCGGAATGACTTTGATCGGGCGCAGGTCCAGGTTTCCGGCCAGGCCGTGCCACCGAAGCCCGCCACCGCCCCAGGGGCGGCGGCGGCGCCCACCAGCCAGCAGACCAACGGCGCCTGGACCGTTGTCCAGCAGAATGGCCAGCGCGTGCTGATCTCGCGCGGCACCGGGGCCCTACGCATCGAAAGCGGCGGCCAGCGCACCGACAATGGACAGATCAAGACGTCGCAGCCCCAGATGTCGGTGGTCACAGCCCAGGATTTCGTGCCCAACAATGTGGCCCTGCTGCTGGACGGCATGGGGCACATGCTGCTGCCGGTGTATGTCGAGCGCGAGGCCGTGCCCGCCGCGGGGCTGAAAGTCAGCGTCGCCAACCAGCAGACCACGGCCACCTTCGTCGGCTCGGACCGGGCCACGGGCCTGACGGTCCTGAAATTGGCCCAGGCTTTGGGCCAGCCGCTGCGCCTCAGTCCACAGCGGCCGCAGCCGGGTGCCTGGGTGGTGCTGTTCCCGCCGACGCCCAACCGCAACGCCCCTCGGCCGGTGCTGTGGGTGGATGGCCTGCAGGACTTTGGCGTGGTGGCCAACATTGACGGCTCGATCGCGGGCTTTGCCCGGCCGGGACAATTCTTCAGCGCTCGTGCGGCCGCCCCGGTGGTGGAGCAGCTCATCCGCCATGGGCGGGTGCATCGCGCGGCCTTGGGGATCCGCGTGGCCGAGGTTCGCCGTGACGACCCGGCGCGGCGCCTCAACCCGCTGGTGGCGGACCGGCCGGCCCTGCGGGTCCAGGAAGTCCAGAAGCGCTCCGCGGCCGAGCGTGCCAACCTGCAACCCGGAGATCTGATCTTCGCCATCGGCGACGAGCCCGTGGGCGACGCGCCGACTTTTGCCGCCTTCCTCTCGGCGCAGCAGGAGCGCACCTGGCTGCAGATCGCCCGCGGCGATGAAACCCACATCCTGACGCTGGATTTGCGCCCCGACCGCCCCACCACGCGCCCCTGAGGGCACCCTCACACGCCTCTTGATGCAGGCCCCTGCGGCTGCGACGCTGCGCTGGCGTCCGATAAGCCAGCCGCCGTTCAGCAGGACTGCCGGCCTACAATCTGTCCAGTTAGTGCGGGAACGGCAAAGACGGTATTTTTGTGCCCGGAGCTAGCAGGCATGCCTGAATTTGACCTGATCCAGAGAGCCAACGCCGAGTATATCGAGCGCCAATACCAGCGATACCAGGCAGACCCTCGTTCGCTGGATCCTCAATGGCAGGCGTTCTTCGCCGGCTTTGATGCCGGCACCACGCGGCACAGCGCCACGCCCCCGCCCGCATCGTGTCCCACCTGCCAGGGGCTGCCTTGCCCGCTGTCGTTCGAGGTGGCCGACCTGGTTCACTCCTATCGCGAGCTCGGGCACTTCATCGCCCAACTCGACCCGCTGGGCCATAACCGGCCGAATCACCCCCTGCTGGACTTGTCGAATTTCGGCCTGTCCCTGGACGACCTGGACCGCACGGTGGGCGCCGGCGGCTTTGCCGGGCCCACGGATGGAACGCTGCGCGACCTGCTGAACAAGCTGCGAGCCACCTATTGCGGAACCTTTGCGGTGGAATACCTGGACATCGCCGACAAGGCCCAGCGCGAATGGCTGCAGAAGCGCATGGAGCCGATGCTTAATCAGCCGGCCATCGCCAGCGACGAGGCGGCCGACATCCTGCGGCAACTCGTGGCGGCCCAGGGCATGGAGGAGTTTCTGCACACCAAGTTCATCGGGGCCAAGCGCTTCAGCCTGGAGGGCGCTGAGTCGTTCATTCCGCTCCTGAGCACGCTCATCGAGCAGGGAGCGCCGCTGGGCGTGGAGGAAGTGGTCCTGGGCATGGCCCACCGGGGACGCTTAAACACGCTGGCCCACATCCTGCGCAAGCCCTACGAAATCATCATGGCGGAGTTTGAGGGCAACGTGGCGCGGCTGGATGGCGAGGGTGACGGCGACGTGAAATATCACCTGGGCTATTCCCATGACCGCATCACCGCCAGCGGACGCAAGGTCCACCTGTCGCTGTCGTTCAATCCCAGTCACCTGGAGCTGGTCAACCCGGTGGTCGAAGGCATCGTGCGGGCCAAGCAGTACGCCCGCGGCGACGATCACCGCACGACCGTGGTCCCGGTGCTGATCCATGGGGATGCGGCGTTCACCGGCCAGGGCATTGTCCAGGAAACCCTGGCTTTGTCCGAAATGCCCTACTGGCGCACCGGCGGCACCCTCCACATCATCCTCAACAACCAGATCGGCTTTACCACGATGCCCAAGCAGGGCCGCTTCACGCCCTACCCTACCGACGTGGCCCGTATGATCCAGGCGCCGATCTTCCACGTGAACGGCGACGATCCGCAGGCGGTGGTCTGGGCGGCCAAGATGGCCATCGCTTTCCGCCAGCAGTTCCATTGCGACGTGCTGATTGACCTGTGGTGCTATCGCCGCCACGGCCACAACGAGACCGATGATCCCACCTTCACGCAGCCGCTGATGTATCGCCAAATCGCCAGCCACAAGCCGGTGGCCGAGCTGTATGCCCAGCGACTAATCGGGCAGGGCACGCTCACGGTGCAGGACTTTGACCAGATGAAGGCCGAGCTGCGCCAGCGGCTGGATCATGCCCTGGTGGTGGCCCGCGAGTCCCGGCCGCGCGACACGCTGCGCATGCTGCAGGGCCTTTGGACGGGGATCGCTCGCTCCGGCAGTGACTGGAGCGCGCAGACCGCCATCGATGCCCCGACGCTGCGCCGCATCGGGCAGGCGGCCACGCAGGTGCCCCAGGGATTCACCGTGCATCCCAAGCTGCGCCGGCTGCTGGCCGCGCGGCGCGAGATGGCCGAGGGCCGCCAGCCCCTGGACTGGGGCGGGGCGGAAATGCTGGCCCTGGGTTCGCTGGTCCTGGAGGGCACGCCGGTGCGCTTTGTAGGACAGGATGCCCAGCGCGGCACCTTCTCGCATCGCCACGCCTGTTTGCATGACTATGAGACCGGCCAGAAGTATTACCCCCTGGCCAACCTCTCGGCCCAGCAGGCGCCGATCATCATCGTCAACACCATGCTCTCGGAGCTGGCGGTGCTGGGCTTTGAATATGGTTTTGCCTCGGCCGACCCGCGCAACCTGGTGGTCTGGGAGGCGCAGTTCGGCGATTTTGTGAACGGCGCCCAGGCCATCATCGACCAGTTCCTCGCGGCCGGAGAAAGCAAGTGGCAGAAGCACTGCGGGCTGGTGATGCTGCTGCCCCACGGCTATGAAGGCCAGGGCCCGGAACATTCCAACGCCTACATGGAGCGTTTCCTGGCGCTGTGCGCGGAGAACAATCTGCAGGTTGTGCAGCCCAGCATCCCTTCGCAGTATTTCCACCTGCTGCGCCGGCAGATGCGCCGCAACTTCCGCAAGCCCCTGGTGGCCTTCATGCCCAAGAGCCTGCTGCGCCATGAACAATCGATCTCGGATCTTTCCGAGCTGACCCACGGAGGTTTTCAACTGGTGCTGGACGACCCGCGGGCCGGCGCGCGGCAGGAGGTACGACGGCTTTTGCTGTGCAGCGGCAAGAGCTATTTCTCGCTGGACGCGGCCCGCGTGCGCCATGGATTGCACGACCTGGCCATCGTGCGCGTCGAGCAGCTTTATCCGCTGCCCCAGCGTGAGCTTCAGGCGATCCTGGCCCGCTATCACAACGCCCACGAGGTGGGCTGGGTCCAGGAGGAACCCCGCAACCGCGGGGCCTGGACCTACATGGAGCCACGCCTGCGCAGCCTGCTGCCCGACAGCCACGTGCTGAGCTACTACGGCCGAGAGGCCGCAGCCAGCCCGGCCGTGGGCTCCTTCCGGCAACACCAGATGGAGGAAGAGCGCATCCTCGGCGCGGCTCTGGACCTGCACGGCCCGCGAGGCGCCGCGGCCCAGGCGACCGATGCCGCCGGGGCCCAACCGGCCCGCCGCTAAAACGACAGGCTCGCTACCGCTGCTGGCGCTCTTGCCAGCGGCGATGCACCTGAGACGCAAGATCCAGCAGCAATTCCTGATAGCGGCCAAGCTCCAGCGGCGCATGGGGGCGAACCACCACCACCAGGTCATAACCCACCGGCAGCTCCGCCCGGCGCAGGCGGAACGCCTCGCGCACCAGGCGCTTGATGCGGTTGCGCTTCACAGCGATGCCTGCGGGGCGACCGATGCTGATGCCCAGGCGCGTGCGCGGCAGGTGGTTGGGCAGCAGGTAGAGAACCAGCTGCGGCGACTTGGCGCGCAGGCCGGTCTTCAGCACGTGTGCAAAGCCGCTGCGGCCGGTCAGCCGCAGTACCCGGCCAAAACGTTGCGAGGTTGGGCGAGGCGAATCCGTCGGCGGACCGTCCCTTCGCGGCGGCATCTTGCAAGGTTCCCGTTAATGCTCGGCCAGCCAGCGCTCGGCATCCAGCGCCGCCTTGCAGCCCATGCCGGCGGCGGTGATGGCCTGACGATAGGTGGCATCGGCCACATCACCGGCCGCAAATACACCCTCGACACTGGTGAGCGTGCGGAACGGGTCCACCAGCGTGACGTAACCCTTGGGATCGCATTTCACCTGGCCGCCGAGGAACTTGGTGTTGGGCGTATGGCCGATGGCCGCGAACATGCCGGTGGCGGTCAGGACTCGCGCCTGGCCGGTCTGCACATTGCGCACCTGTACGCCGGTCACACCGCGCTCCTCGTCGCCGAGCACCTCCTGGACCACCGAGTTCCACACCGGCTCGACCTTGGGGTTGTCCAGCAGTCGCTGGGCCATGATGGGGCTGGCCCGCAGCTTGTCGCGCCGATGCACCAGGTAGACCTTGCTGGCGAACTTGGACAGATAGTTGCCTTCTTCGGCCGCCGAGTCGCCCCCGCCCACCACGACCACCGGCTTATTGCGAAACCGCGGCAACGCCCCGTCGCAGACCGCGCAGGCGGAGACACCGTGATTCTTGAAACGCGCCTCGGATTCCAGGCCCAGGTAATTGGCGCTGGCGCCGGTGGCAATCACCAGGGCTCGGGTCTGCACGCTGGCGCCGGCGGTATCGGTCAGCACAAACGGCCGTTGCGACAGGTCCACGCTGACGATGTCCTCGGTCACCACGCGCGTGCCGAAGTGCTCAGCCTGCTCCTTGCAGCGCACCATCAGTTCGGGGCCCTGGATGCCCTGCGGAAACCCCGGGAAGTTCTCCACCTCGGTGGTGAGGTTGAGCTGGCCCAGCGGCAGCGTGCCCCGCAGGCGGTTGTCTTCGCTGATGGCGCCTTCATAGACCAGCGGTTGAAGGTCGGCGCGAGCCGCGTAGATGGCGCACGTCCAGGCGGCCGGTCCCGATCCGATGATGATGATTTTTTCGCTCATGTTGCTCCGTTGTTCAGCCTTTGTAACGGCAGGCGGGCTGTCCATGCAACAGCGGCTTAGCCCTCGACCAGGGGGGCCCGCAGCGCCAGCTCCAACTGCTGCTCCAAGGGCAGCGTCCCCTCGATCCAGCGCACCTGGCCGAAACGACGGAACCACTTGATCTGGCGCCGCGCAAGCTGCCGCGTGGCGATCTTGATGGCCTCGATGGCATCGGCCAATGATAGTCGGCCCTCCAGATGCTGGATCAACTGGCGGTAACCCGTGGCCTCGGCGGCGGTCGACGAGAGCTGGCCAAAGCGCTTCAGCAGCGACTCTGTTTCCGGGATCCACCCGGCCTCGATCATGGCTTTCACGCGGGCGTTGATGCGGCTGTTGAGCGCTGGCCGGTCCCAACTCAGCCCCAGCCAACGGGCGGGATAGCGCAACTGGCCCCAGTCGCCGTGGAATGAGGAGATTGGCCGGCCGGTCAGTTCATAGACTTCCAAGGCGCGCACCAGCCGCTTGAGGTCATTGGCGTGGATGCGGGCAGCGGCCTGCGGATCCACCTGCGCCAGTCGCTGATGCAGCGCCGCTCCGCCGCTGTCGCGCAGGCGCTGGCGAAGCTGCTCATCGGCCGGCGGGCCCTGAAAAAGCCCCTCGAACAACGCCTTGTAGTAGAGCGGCGTGCCCCCTACCGCCACCACCGCCACGCCCTGGGCCGCACAGTCGGCCAGGGTCTGCTGGGCATGTTCGACATAGCGGGCGACGGTAAACGTTTCGTCGGGGTTGGCCAGATCGATGCCGTGATGAGGGATTTGGTCCTGCTCGGCCGCGCTGTGCTTGGCTGTGCCGACGTCCATGCCGCGATAGACCTGCATCGAATCCACGCACAGGATGTGCGCTTTCAGACGACGGGCCAGAGCCAGGGCCAGGGCTGACTTGCCACTGGCCGTAGGACCCAGCACCACCCAGAGATCGCAGGAAACTGCCATCACGGCACCGACTGTCAAAGTTGCAGGCTGCGGCCGATCCATGGCATTGCGCAAGTCGCGAACACAGCGGCAGTAATGGCCGCAAGCCGCTGGCACGCTCTTTGTTTTAGCCGCTACGGAGTCAACTTGAAAGGAGGCTACGTTATGGCTTTGCCGATCCGTGTGATGCGTGGAGCGATGGTGGATCCGTTCGAGGCGATGCACCGCGAGTTTGACCAGGCCCTGGGCCGCGTGCTGGGGCGGGAGTCCGACAGCGGTGTAAGCTGGTCCCCGTACGCGGTGGACGTGCGCGAGGATGCCGACCACATTTATGTGGAGGCCGAGTTGCCGGGGTTCCGCAAGGAAGAGGTGGATATCACGCTGGAGAACCAGACGCTGACCATCTCCGCCGAGCGCAAGGAGGAGAAGAAGCCGGGCGACCATCTGTTGCGCGAGCGGCGCTATCAGCGCTTTGTGCGCAGCTTTACGTTGCCGCCGACGGTGGATGAGCGCAAGGTGGATGCCCGGCTGGCCGACGGCGTGCTGAACATCACGCTCAATAAGCGCGAGGAGACCAAGCCTCGCAAGATCCAGGTGGTCTGAGCGGGTCTGGGCTGCGCTCTGGTTGCGATGGATTCCATGGGCGGCCTTGTACCCCAACGGTTGGTTCGATGGGCGGCCGGGAGCGTGCGGCCGCCCATTTTCCCCGCGCCGGCGATAAAATACGTCCATGCGCTGGCTGCTGGTTCACCTGGTTTTGCTCTATCGCGCGACGCTGGGTCGCTTTCTGGGCGGGCACTGCCGTTTCCATCCCAGTTGCAGCCAATACGCCCTGGACGCCATCGACAAGTACGGCCCATACCGCGGGGCCTATAAGGCCCTGCGGCGAATCCTGCGCTGCCACCCACTGAGCAAGGGGGGCTATGATCCGGCGTAAGGGCGCAGCCTGATTGGCGCAGGTATTTGCGGCGACAGATATTCATAGCACTGCAGAGCGCAGTTGGGAACGGTTCGCCAGGGTTGCTTGTGCGTACTTGATTCGCGAAGGCGGCTGACAGGCCGGGTCGCGTGGGGTGGGGGTGAGGGATTACTGCTCTGAAAAGACTGAACTCTGAGCCGTCGATTCGCTGCAGGTCATTGTACCGCAACTTGTTACATTTTTATCGTCGGTTGGTGGCCCGAAGGGCCGTGAGCGGCTGGTAGGAAATTTGATTCCGCCGGGCCGGGTGTTGCGCGGGGTGGGGGTGAGGGGTTAGGGGAGAGGGGGAGTTTTAGGCATTGATCCCGCATCGTCCGTCCCCGCCGGTGAGCCCATTCTCGCCACCCAAGCATGCAGTTCGCTCGGTCTAGCGGATATTCGCGGCTCGGAGAACATCCCCGAGCATCGCAAGGATAAAATATCGCCGTGCTCGGGCGCGTCAAAGTGTCGAGTTTGCCCTTTGCCGCTGGATGCCCAGCCGCAAGCCGAACGCCTGCAGGCGACGGGCACGGATGACGCCGAAGCGGTATCGCGAACGCTTGTCCTCCCACATGTAACCGCTGGCGGCAATTGCTGTAAATCAGTGGCAACCGCTGACAAGATGGCCGGGCCGCAGGGCGATGCGGACGTGGAGGCGGGACTGGCTGTAAGTGCCGCCGCTGAGGAAAGAGAAACGCCGCTGACATTGCCTGTCAACGGCGTGCATCTCCTGTGAGGGCGGTATTGTTGAAGTCATTTCTCCCCGATGCAATACAGAAACGCCGTCGTCTGGATGAGCAGTCGGTTGCCCACCGGGACCGGACCGCCCATCTGGGAGACGTAGCCGGCCGTACCACCGTATCCTTTGGCGAAGAGCAGGGGATCGAACTCGCTGAGATACTCGCTGACCAGGAAGTCGACGGGCGGCTCGGCATAGGCCAGCACGTTGTGGTCGGAGAGGAGTTTGGGTTTGGCCGGGTCGCTGATGTCAACCAGTACGATGGTGGCGACCGCCTTCCGGTCGTCGCGATTGTTCCGGAAATCCCCGTTGTGATTATTGATCCCGATCAGGGTCGTGCCAGCGACGGCGGAGTAGGTCATGGAACTCAGACTCCCAGCCTTCTCCCCGGTGGTGGCGTCAAACAGATAACCTTCGCGCCCTCGGCCATAATACCAATACTTGCCGAACACGGTGGGAAACTCGTGCTGATTGCCCCAGGGTCTTTCCTTCCCCTGCTTGAGAAAGAGTTCTTGCGCGGTGACGCTGTCCGATCCGGTCCATTTCAGGCGATAGGCGCCGTTTTCGCCGCCGCCTCTGTCGCTGCCCGAGGAGAACATGATGACATCATCCACCACCCCCAGCAAAAGACCGCGTGCGACATTTACTTGCGGCAACTCTCCCACCTTCTTGCCGTCCGTGACCCGCAGGATGGGGCATCCAGTCGAATCCGAGCCGCCATTGCCCACCAGGACAGGTTCGATCTCACCCGTGGGCCGGGCCAGGCGCACCACGCGCGGAATGGTATAGTTGGTGCCCGGAAACGGACTTTCCCAGCGGAGTTGGCCGGTCTTGGCGTCGAAGGCCCGCATGGTGTTTAGCAGACCTCTCTTATCGTAACCCGAGACGAGGAGCAGTCCGCCGCACAGGTTCGGCGAACGGTGGAACGTGCCGCGGTTGTCTCGTATCACCTTATCACGCGAGCCCCAGAGCATGTTCCCGTCCAGATCCAGACAGAAGAACTGCCCCTGGTCGAAGACGCCGTAGATGCGCTGCCCGTCACTGGCCAAAGTGCTGTCGGCGAGGCCGACGTAACCGCCCCAGATGATCACCAGGGGCATCTGGTATTTATTAATCAGGATCTTCACCACGGCGTTCTTGCGTTTGGAACTCCATGCCCTGATCAGGGTGAGATACTCAAGACCTGTCTGCGGAGCTTTCTCGATGGTTGAAATGTCGGCCAGATCCTCATCAAACGCCTTCAAGAGGTCGGGATCTCCGGCTGCAGCTATGGTCGGTCGGTATTTGGTCATCATGCGGACATATTTCCCGGCCCGCTGCCTTCTCTCATCGGCGATGGCCGGAATCTCCTCGGCCTTCGCCGTCAACTCCCCTCCCTTGGTGTAGGGAAGATCCCCATACATGGCAGCAAAGGTGTACGCGGTACTCGGGTTTGTGCAGCGTGCTCCTTTGGTCAGCGCCAGGGCCAGGTCCACCGCCACCTGCACCCCCTTGGCCTGGGCCTCGGGCAGACCATCGAGGAAGGCCGGGGAGATGCGCTTCTTCCAGAGGACCCTGCCACTGTCCAGGTCGTAGCAGGCCACGACATCCGGATTCCCCACGGCGAAGACCCGCTTGCCGACCACGATGGGATGCGTCAGGCCCCAACCGGGGGCCGGCGCCTTCCACAGGATGTTCTTGGACTTGGTATCTGTGCAGTCCCAGGTCTTCTTGGTTTGGCGCCTGGGTGGATTTCCGAAGACCCCGCTAACCGGAACTTCGCCGGGCGTGCCATCCCAGAATTCGAGCGGTGGCCGGCCGGCCCCAGGGTACCAGGCATTGTTGGGGCGGAACCCGACCGGCTGTTCCGGCGTGGGCAGGAAGTCGCTGGCGCCCAAGAGCGGTCCAGCCGGTTTCGTGGTCGGCACCTCGGCGGCAAAGGCGAGCGGCGCGGAGGGCATGAGGCAAAGCCAGAGCAATGCCGTGAGGGTGGGCATGGGGTGTTTCATGGCAAGCAGGTCCATTGTTATTTAAGGTTCTTGTCTATGACGTTCGGGTCCGTCGGGGCCTTCATTCCACCTTTCCTTCCACGCCGCCCAGGAACTGGCAGGTGTGCGCCTTGCCATCCGGGCCCTTGATCCTCACCGTCCCGGCGACCACGTCGCCCAGACGGTGGCCATCCAGACGGTACTCGTAGTCGCCAGGGATCACCGGCTTCGATGCGGTGACGTACTCAATATGCTCGCCCAGCGGCTTGGGGTTGATGCGCATCGTGTACTTCCCTTCCTTCGTGTAACCCGTCTTCTTGCCGAAGAACTTCTCGCTGGTGTTCCAGTAGGCCAGGAACGAGAGGCCCTGCTCGAAGGCGGCGAGTTGGTACTTCGCGTTCTCTTTCAGGCCGTCGCGGAAACCGAAGTCATTGATCTTGGCCTTCATCGTCCCGCTCAGGGTCGTGTCGGTCAGGGTGACATCCGCCGTCTGCACCTCGGCCGACCACCCGGCGTTGCCGTTGCCCAGCCAGCGCGGGGCCCGGTTCGGGACCGCTGTCGCGCCGGGCAGATCGAGTTGCGCCACGGCCCAGTTCTGCCACGCCTCGCCGCCGGTGACGGCGCGGTCCACCTCGAACCACAGCCGGCCGGCCTTGGCCGTGGCCTGCGGACGCAGCTCGCCGTCCGCGCGGCCGCCGTCGTGCCGGC